>ENA-UPTA01000653-UPTA01000653.1-activated-sludge-metagenome-genome-assembly--contig:-NODE-653-length-40500-cov-6.463593_pt1 | contig 40500 bp, 43 predicted proteins | sample MGYA00238184_ERZ773361 | MGnify/ENA primary metagenome ERZ773361 (study PRJEB29100, sample SAMN05720205) | activated sludge metagenome | isolation source: anaerobic digester from wastewater... | reverse complement strand
CTGATAATAATATCAGGTACAATTGCAATCATTGCAAGAAAAATTGATCCCGGCAAGGTTATTCTGTTTAGAATCTTCATTATATGATCTGAAGTATTCTTCCCCGGTCTAATTCCTGGTATAAATCCACCATACTTTTTCAGGTTGTCTGCTATGTCAACAGGATTAAACTGAATGGCAGTATAAAAATAGCAGAAAAATACAATAAGAGCGCTGTAAAATATCATGTATACGATATGACCCGGCTGCAACCATGTCTGCAAATATATAAAAAACTGATAACCAACTCCCTGATTTCCACTAAAAACATTGCTCATAATGCTTCCGATTTGTGTCGGGAACAAAATAACCGATGAAGCAAATATTATTGGTATAACACCTGCAGCATTTACTCTCAAAGGAATTGCCTGAGATGTCATTTGCACCATACGTCTTCCAACAACTCGTTTTCCATATTGGACTGGTATTCTTCTAGTACCCAAGGTCAACAGTATCGATGCGGCAACAACTAAAACAAAAATAAACAATAATATAATAAAAAGAATCGGCTCCTCAATACTTGTAGCGGTAGCAACTAATGCAGATGGCACTCGAACAACAATACCTGCGAAAATTAAAAGAGAAATACCATTCCCAATTCCTCTTTCGGTGATGATATCACCAAACCACATAAGAACCATGGTCCCTGTGGTTATCGCCATAACTGCAGTTATTGCAAACCAAATACCAGAATCACTTGGAACAACTCGCGGCATACTCTTCATCCAGATTGTTAATCCATAGGATTGCGCTGCACAGAGTACAACAGTTCCATAACGTGTATACTGATTAATTTTTTTCTGACCTTCCGGCCCTTCCTTCGAGATTCTTTCAAGGGAGGGGATAACAACCGTCAACAATTGCATTATAATTGATGCAGAAATATATGGCATAATTCCTAATGCAAATATAGTGAAGCGCTTGAGAGCACCACCCGCAAAGAGATCAAAAAAATCGACAAGACCTCTTCCCGCAGCACCTGCAGATCCAGCACTCGCAGCACGCTGGAAATACTCAAGCAACGCGTCACCATTAATTCCAGGAATTGGGATATGTGCACCAATTCTATAGATAATCAATATAAAAAGTGTGAAAAGTACTTTTTTCCGCAATTCAGGGATCTTGAAAATATTGACAACTACGTTTGCCATGAATTCTCCAGTTAATCAGCTTTACTCACGGATTTGCGTAGTTCATCCCTCGACCGGACCACATACGATCCACCCGCTTTCTGAATTTTTTCAATTGCAGCACCGGTAAATTTATCTGCTTTAATTTTAACAGCCCTGGTCAAATCCCCATCACCCATTACTTTCACTTTCAGGTTGATGTTTCGTATCAAACCATTTTTTTTCATAACTTCCGGCGTAATTTCACTATCATTAATTTTGTCTATGCTTGAAACATTTACAAGTTGAAACGTTTCTTTAAATAAATTATTAAAGCCTCTCTTTGGAACACGCCGTTGAATTGGCATCTGACCGCCCTCAAACCATGCCCTCTTCTTGCTGCCTGAACGGCTTAACTGGCCATTCATGCCACGTGAACATGTCTTGCCACAACCACTGCTCGTTCCACGTCCAACTCTCTTTCGAGACTTAACTGATACCGGTTTTACTAAATTGTACTGTTCCATTTTATAAACCCGCAATACTATTCTTCAATTTCTGTAACTTCCACCATGTGTTCAACGTGCCTTATCATGCCACGGACCACCGGTGTATTATCATGTATACGCTCAGCATTCATTCTTCGAAGTCCAAGAGCCATAAGCGTCGCACGCTGCTTCGGTTTCGATCCGATCTTACTCCGTATCTGCTTTACCTTTAGCTTCTTTGCCATTTTCCGTAACCCTTAATTACTACCCCAAAGTTTACTGATGGGAACATCCCGTAAATCTGCGGCTTCTTTCAGTGTTCTTAACTGAGTTAACCCATCTATAGTTGCTTTAACAATATTCAACGGATTTCTGGACCCCTGTGACTTTGCAAGAACATCAGATATGCCTGCTCTTTCAACAACGGCACGCACTGGCCCTCCCGCAATAATACCTGTACCGGGTGTTGCAGGTTTTAATATCACCCGTGCTGATTTAAACTTTCCAATTATTTCATGGGGTATTGTATTTTTATTAACATTAACTTTGTATAAACTTTTTTTAGCATTTTCAACACTTTTCCGTATTGCATCCGGCACTTCATTTGCCTTCCCAAAACCAATTCCGACATGTCCGTTTCCATCACCAACTACCGACAAAGCATTAAATGAAAATCGACGACCACCTTTTACGACCTTGGCAACTCTGTTTATTGTAACCACTTTTTCTTCAAGTTCAAGACCTTCAGGATCAACATGTAATCTCTTAATATTCATATTTCATTCCTCTAAGCGCTAAAATTCCAGTCCACTTTCACGCGCGGCGTCAGCAAAGGCCTTAACCTTTCCATGATACAGGTAACCATTTCTATCAAAAACAACTTCCTTGATACCTTTTTGTGCAGCCTTTTCTGCGATCAACCTTCCCAGCCCTGCGGCAGCTTCCAGGTTTTTCTTATTTTTGAATTCGAAATCATTACAATTCGTCGCAACTGACACAAGAGTATGACCTAGTTTATCATCAATTATCTGAGCAAAAATGTTTTTATTACTTTTGCTGATACAAAGCCTCATTTTGCTAAAATTATTTCTGATTTTACATTTTACACTTTTACGTCTTCGTAAATATCTTCTTGTTTTTGATTTCAATCTGTTCATTATTTCTTACCTGCTTTTCCTGCTTTTCTTCTGACCTGTTCACCAGAATAGCGTATTCCTTTTCCCTTGTATGGTTCAGGCGGGCGTAATTTTCTTATATTGGCAGCAACCTGTCCAACCTGTTGCTTATTTACACCTTTAATTTTTAATTTTGTTGCATCAACAACTTCAAGAGTTATACCCTCCGGAGCAGCAAATTCGATATTATGAGAAAATCCGAGCTGCAGCATTATATCTTTATTCTGTTGCGTTACCCTGTATCCTACTCCAACAATTTCAAGATTTCTCTCAAAACCTGCGGAAACACCCGTCACCATATTGGCAACAAGTGATCTTATTAAACCATGGTATGCATGATTTTGCTTATCTTCAGGAGCACCCTTGTTAATAACAAAAAGAGTATCGTCTTTTAACTCAAGCTCCATTTCTCCCACAAGAGTTAGTATTTCACTTCCAAGCTTACCTTTTACCGTCAGGACTCTTCCGTTTATATCTACCGTAACATCTTTTGGGATTGGTATTGGTTTTTTTCCGATTCTTGACATGACAACTCTCTCTCGTTAATGATTATAATATCTCACAAAGAACTTCGCCGCCCACATTCAGGCTTTTGGCAGTTTTATTGGTCACAACACCTTTTGAAGTGGATATAATCCACACACCAAGATTATTATAAACAGGTCTTAATCTTTCTGCATTAAAATACACTCGCCTTCCAGGTCGACTTATCCTTTTCATACTTAATATTGCAGGCTGGTTTTCAGAACTATATTTCAAATATACTCTTAATATTTTTTGTTTCTTATCATCAATAATTTTAAAATTCTTTATAAATCCTTCATCTTTCAATATACGCGCAATAGAAACTTTTAATTTAGAAGAAGGAACATCAGTCTTTAAATGCCCTGCTTTAATTGCATTTCTCAGCCTTGTTAACATATCTGCGATCGGGTCACTAACTCTAGCCATTGTTTGCTCCACTCATTATTACTATTATTACCAAGACGACTTCATAACGCCGGGAATTTTACCCTCATTTGCGAGTTTTCGAAAACAAACCCTGCACATATCAAATCTTCTTAAATAGCCCCTTGGTCTTCCACAAATAAAACACCGGTTATGATGTCTGACCTTAAATTTATCCGGACTTCTGTGTTTTGCGATTAAACTTTTCTTAGCCACTACTATTACCCCTGTTCTTTAAATGGCATTTTAAATTCATCAAGCAATGCTTTCGTTTCTTCCTTATTATTTCCTGTAGTCACAATGGTAATGTTTATACCATGAATTTTATCAACTTTATCGAAATCAATTTCAGGAAATATTATCTGTTCTCTTATCGAAAAATTATAATTACCAAAATTATCAAACGACTTTGCCGATAACCCCTTGAAGTCCCGTACCCGGGGCAGCGAAATATTAATCAATCTATCAAGAAACTCATACATGCGCTCACCACGAAGTGTTACCCTGCATCCAACATCATATCCTTCTCTGATTTTAAAATTAGATATGGCTTTTTTTGCAACAGTTTTCACTGCTTTCTGGCCAGTAATCAGAGAAAGCTCGTCAATGGAGGCATTCAATGCATTTGGATTGGAATGCGCATCACCTAAACCAACGTTAAGCACAATCTTCTCAAGTTTAGGAACCTGCATCGTCGATTTATATTTAAAGCTATCGAACAATTTCTTTTTTATTGTTGAATTAAATTCTTCTTTCAGCCTTGCAGCCATCACTTCAACCTCTTTAGTCTAATGTCTTGTTACATTTTTTACAAACTCTAACTTTCTTCTCACCATTTATATTCATTCCGAGACGGACGGCTTTTTTACATTTTTCACAGAATACCATTACATTTGACAAATTGATTGGATATTCTATGCTGATAACACCGCCTTTAGGGTTTTCATTTGAAGGCTTAAGATATTTTTTCTTTTTATTAACACCTTCAACAACAACACGATTACGCTTGGTATCAACAAAGAGAACTTTCCCCCTGCTTCCCCTGTCCTTTCCATAGACAACCACCACGCTGTCGTTCTTTTTAATAATCGACTTATTCATGATAACCACCTGTTTATAACACTTCTGGTGCTAATGACACAATTTTCATAAAATTTTTATCCCGCAATTCACGGGCAACAGGCCCAAAAATCCGTGACCCCTTCGGTTCACCTTTGAGATCGATAATAGCAACTGCATTGTCATCAAATCTTATATATGTCCCATCATTTCTACGAACAGCTTTTTTTGCTCTCACCACAACAGCCCGTAAAACAGCTTTCGTATGAACTTTCTTTCCTGAAGAATCTTTTAACCCATATGAAGGATGGGAATCTTTTACTGCGACAATAATTATATCGCCCACTGTTGCATATCGCCTGCCGGTGCCGCCCAATATTCTTATACATTGAACCTTTTTTACACCACTGTTATCAGCAACATCCAGGATTGTTTCTACCTGTATCATTTTCTAACCTCTACTTCGCCTTCTGGATTACTTCAAGAAGCCTGAATCTTTTATCCTTAGACAAGGGCCTCGTTTCCACAATTTTAACGACATCGCCAATACCACATTCGTTTTTGTCGTCGTGAGATTTAATTCTTTTGCTGTGCCGTACAGACTTTTTGTACAGCTTGTGCATTTTCATCCCTTCAACTTCAACAACAATTGTTTTTTCCATTTTGTTGCTGATGACCTTGCCGATATACTGCTTCTTATTTTTGGTTTCCATGAAACATCACCACAGTTTTTAATTTTACGAAACTCTTGAAGTCCGAATTCCAAGCTTATATTCGTTTTTAAGAGTTAATATCCTTGCAATGCTCTTCTTCAATTCCTGAATCTTTTTAGGATTATCAAGCTTACTTGTTACAGCTTTGAAACGCTCCTTACGAAGCTCCTCGCGATTCTCACGAAGCATCCTATCAAGCTCTTCCATGGTAAGTTCTTCCAACTTGCCCTTCATTACACCTACCTCAACTCTATATATAAAAAATCTATTTTTCGACTGAAACGATTCTGGTCTTAACAGGCAACTTAAATGAAGCCATTTTCAACGCTTCCTTCGCAGCCTCACTATCAACACCTGAAATTTCGAATAGAATCCTGCCCGGTTTTATTAATGCATGCCAGCCTTCAGGATTACCTTTCCCTTTTCCCATTCTCGTTTCTGCAGGTTTCTTGGTAAAGGGAATATCCGGAAATATCCGGATCCAAATCTTCCCACCACGCTTTACTTTACGCGTGATGGCAACCCGGGCAGCCTCAATCTGTCGGCTCGTTATCTTTCCACATTCAGTCGCTTTTATTGCATGTTCACCGAAAGAGATTGTCGATCCTCTATACGCTTTACCGCGCATCCTTCCGCGTTGTCTCTTTCTGTATTTAACTCTTTTAGGCATTAACATAGTGCATCACCTTTCTGCAAATTCTACTTTCTCTTAACAGAATATTTACTTTCTTCCGTTTCTTCCCGATTCGATAATACTTCACCATTATATATCCACACCTTCACACCGATGAGACCGAAAGTTGTTAATGCTTCAGCAAAACCATAATCGATGTCAGCTCTCAAAGTATGAAGAGGAATTCTCCCTTCTTTATAAGACTCAGACCTGGACATTTCAGCGCCATTCAAACGCCCGGAAACATTAACCTTTATCCCCAAGGCACCACCACGAATTGCGCCGGTAATAGCCTGCTTGGTAGCCCTTCTGTATGGGAAACGTCCCTCAAGCTGCTGAGCAATTTGTTGCGCAATAAGCGTTGCATTTTTCTCTGGTTTTTTTATTTCTACAATATTTATATAAACATTCTTTGAAGCAATCTTCTGGATATCAGCCTTAAGTTTATCAATATCGGCCCCCTTCCTTCCGATCAGCAATCCCGGTCTTGCCGCATGTATGTTAACATTAACCCGATCGTGGAGTCGCTCAACTATTATCCGCGCAATACCCGCATTCTTATTATTCTTTTCAATAAACTTCTTTATTTTAAGATCCTCATGAAGGTACTTCGCATAATTCTTTTTTGCTTCATACCATACAGAATCCCATCCTCTTATAACACCGACTCTGAAACCTATTGGATTAACTTTTTGACCCATTGCTTTTCCCTTGCTCTTTTATTAACGACTCAGTTCTCGTTAGATAAAATTATAGTAATATTACTTGTTCTTTTTCTGATTCGCCCCGCCCTGCCCCTTGCTCTGGCACGAAATCTTTTTAGGGTCGGCCCTTCATCCACAGTGATTTTTTTTATGTAAAGCGAATCATCAAGAACTTCCGGATTCTTATATTTAGCATTTGCTCCGGCTGAATACAGCGTACTCAAGATAAGCTTGGATGCTTTCCGCGGAATTGCTTTCAGGATATCGACGGCCTCAGGAAATGAATACCCGCGTATTTCATTCGCCACAAGTCTTGTCTTTGAGGCTGAAATTCTATTATATTTTGATACTGATTTTGATTCCATGTCCGATCCTCTAATCTTATCTTCTTTTGGCTACTTTATCATCTTTGCTCGTGTGACCCCGGTATGTCCTTGTCGGAGAAAACTCACCAAGTTTATGGCCCACCATATTCTCATTAACATATACTGGAATAAAGTTTTTACCATTATGAACCATTATCGTATGGCCAATCATCTCAGGGAAAATTGTAGACCTTCTCGACCATGTTTTTATGGCTTTTCTTTGATTTGAGGAATTCATTTCCTCAATTTTCTTGAACAACTTGATATCAATAAACGGCCCTTTCTTTATTGATCTTGACATGTCTACTTCCTTCTTTTAACTATCATATTATTGCTGTACTTGTTTTTCTTTCTTGTTTTATATCCTTTTGTAGGCTGTCCCGTAGGCGATACCGGATGCCGACCGCCTGAAGATTTGCCCTCACCACCTCCAAGGGGGTGATCCACAGGATTCATTGCAACACCGCGCACTTTTGGACGCCGGTTTAGCCAGCGTGAACGTCCGGCTTTCCCGAGACTTACATTCACATGGTCCTTATTACCCACAACACCGATTGTCGCATAACACTCCTTATGAATTTTCCGTACTTCACCTGATGGAAGTTTCACAAGGCAATAGCTGCCCTCTTTTGCCGTTATCTGTGCGGTTGAACCGGCAGACCGTACAAGCTGCCCCCCGCGCCCATGACGCAATTCAATATTGTAAATACCCGTTCCCAGCGGAATTTTCTTCAGAGGAAGAGCATTTCCTTTTTTTATTTCAGCATTTTCACTGGAAATTATAACATCACCAACCTTCAATGTGTCAGGAGCGACTATATAACGCTTTTCACCATCGGAATAGCTGATAAGAGCAATATTTGAAGATCGATTCGGATCGTATTCTATAGTAGCAACTTTTCCTTCGATATCATATTTGTCTCTTTTAAAATCAATTATTCTATATTTCCGCTTGTGACCACCACCTCTACGCCGGACAGTTATCTGCCCTTTAAATCCTCTGCCAGCATACTGCTTTTTGCCAACAGTTAAAGGCTTATACGGTTCAGTCGTAGTAATTTCTTCAAACGTTAAATCCGTCTTATATCGTTGTGTCGGCGTGACCGGCCTGAATTTTTTTAAGCCCATACTTTATACCTTCTTACCTATACAATCTTCACAAACCCAGTTATTATTGACCTTCAAACAGTTCTATCTTCTGCCCTTTCTTAAGGGTAACAATTGCCTTTTTCCACGATGCAGTATATCCGTATTTATATCGAACCCGTTTTCTTCTGCCTCTTACACGAATGACATTAACCTGTTCAGTTTCAACATCAAATATTTCTTTAACCGCCCTCTTTATCATCACCTTATTTGCTTTCATCGCCACACGAAAGACATACTTTCCAAGCTCAGCCATTTGAGTGGACTTTTCCGAAAGAACCGGTTTTATAATTACTTCGTTAACATCCATCGCTATTCACCTTTGGAATATTTCTCATTCAACAACTTAACTGCACTTTCAGTAATTAGAAGAGTCTGGGAATAAAAAATATCACGCCCTGATATCCTGTTCACGTTATTAAACATGAAGTTGGGAAGATTATTCATTGCCCTCTTTAATCTTACATCCTCTGAACCGGTCACAAGAACAGCCTTTTTCACGCTAAACGCTTTTCCTATAGCAGCTACTTCCCTTGTTTTACCATTCTCGATTTCAAAATCTTCAATTACTTTAATTGCGCCTGCTTTTGCCTTTAATGAAAAAAGTGATCTATAAGCTTCCCTTTTTACTTTTTTTGGCAGATCAATTCTATAATCTCTTGGAGTTGGGCCAAATACTATTCCACCACCCCTCCATTGAGGTGCACGTATGCTTCCCTGTCTCGCACGCCCTGTGCCTTTCTGCCTCCATGGCCTTGCTCCGCCACCCCGCACAAAAGACCGCCCCTTTACACAATGCGTACCCTGACGAAGATTCGCATTCGCCGCTTTGACCAGTTCATAAATCAGCACATCATTAATTTTCGAGTTAAAAACACTCTCTGCCAGCTCGACCTGGCCGCTTTTTTTTCCATCAATTGTATACTTATCTATAACCATGGCACGCCCACCTATTTTTCTCTGACGGTGATTATGGAATCCACTCTTCCGGGAACCGATCCCGAAATAAGCACAATATTCCTGTCTTTAATCACTTTCACTATTCTTAGCCCTTTTGCGGTAACATTTTTCCCGCCAAGTCTTCCCGGCATTTTCTGCCCTTTCCATATTTTAGCAGGATCGGCACAGGCGCCAACTGATCCCGGTGCCCTGTGAAAATGAGACCCGTGAGTCATCTTACCACCACCAAAACCATGACGCTTCATAACGCCCGCAAAACCCTTACCTTTTGAAACACCAGTAACGCTTACTTCCTGATTCTCATCGAAAATATCACAGGTCACAACACTTCCCACATCCAAGGATTCGTCGAAGTTATCAACCTCACGAAAAATCCTTTTCGGACCGATTCCCTTTTTCTTTAAATCATCACCGAGGGGTTTGTTGATCCTGGTCTCTTTTACATCTAGATACCCCAGCTTTATCGCAGAATAGCCGTCATTATCAACTGTCTTTTTTTGTACGACAGCACATGGACCGAGCTCACATACAGTCACAGGAATTACTTTCCCGTCCTCGGAAATATATTGCGTCATACCCTTTTTTCTTCCAACAAGAGCCTTTTTCATCGTACTATCCCGTATTACAAATGATATAAATCCACCCTCCCCCATATCAATATAGAGGAAGATGAATAGCGAGTTTTAATGTTGTTTAGGACTTAATATCAACTGAGATACCAGCGGGGAGTTCCAACTTCATTAGTGCTTCAATTGTGTTTTCATTCGGATCGATAATATCAATCAATCTTTTATGAGTTCTTATCTCAAACTGTTCACGAGACTTCTTGTTAACATGCGGAGACCGTAATACACAATATCGCTCTATTTTGGTTGGCAGAGGGATCGGACCAGCAATCTTTGCCCCACTCCTGTTAGTAGTCGCAACTATTTTTTCCGCTGACTGGTCAAGCAGTTTTGCGTCGAATGACCGTAGTTTTACTCTGATTTTCTGCGTTGAAATATTTGCCACTTTCCTTTCCTTGCCCTATTCATAGGATTGAAATACATTTACTTTTTAAAAACAACTTAACACTGTTGTCAGACCGCGTCATCCACGGTCTGACAACAATTAGTATACTGTCGAATTAAATCAACTAAATTTTTCTAATTTAAAAAATTATTCTACAACTTTTGTTACAACACCAGCACCAACAGTTCTGCCGCCCTCACGGATCGCAAAACGGAGGGTTTCTTCCATCGCAACAGGTGTTATAAGCTCAATTACCATCTTAATATTATCACCGGGCATTACCATTTCCACGCCTTCAGGAAGCTGGATAGTTCCGGTTACATCTGTAGTCCTGAAATAAAATTGCGGTCTGTAATTATTGAAGAATGGGGTATGACGTCCTCCTTCCTCTTTAGAAAGGACGTATACTTCACACTCAAACTTCGTATGAGGAGTAATGGAACCTGGTTTCGCAAGAACCTGACCACGCTCAACATCATCCTTGCCAACACCGCGGAGAAGACATCCGACGTTGTCACCGGCCATTCCCTCATCGAGAAGCTTCCGGAACATCTCAACGCCCGTGCATACAGACTTTCTTGTTGGCATAAAACCAACAATTTCAACTTCTTCACCTGTTTTGACCACACCACGCTCAATTCGTCCTGTAACAACAGTGCCACGTCCCGTAATTGAGAAAACATCCTCAATCGGCATAAGGAAAGGTTTATCCTTCGCGCGCTCGGGCTCGGGAATATACTCATCAAGAGTCTCGGCGAGTTTGATAATCTGCCCGCACCATTCGCATTCTTTTTTTCCGCATCCGCATTCCATCGCTTTTAGCGCAGATCCCGGAACAATCGGTATATCATCACCTGGAAACTCATATTTGCTGAGAAGCTCACGGATTTCCATCTCAACAAGCTCAATCATTTCATCTCTGTCAGAAGCATCAAGCATGTCAACCTTGTTAAGAAACACAACAATGTACGGTACATTAACCTGACGAGCCAGAAGCACGTGCTCCTTTGTTTGCGGCATAGGACCATCAGTCGCCGCAACAACAAGAATTGCAGCATCCATCTGCGCAGCACCCGTAATCATATTCTTAATATAGTCAGCGTGACCGGGACAGTCAACATGTGCATAATGTCGCTTGTGTGTTGCATACTCCTGGTGGGAGGTGGCGATCGTTATTCCTCTGGCCTTTTCCTCCGGAGCGTTATCAATTTGATCAAAGTTAATAGCCTTGTTGTGTCCACCGACATAACCGGCAAGACATTTTGTGATCGCCGACGTCAACGTTGTCTTGCCATGGTCAATATGCCCAATTGTACCAACATTAACATGCGGTTTACTCCTATCAAATTTTTCTTTTGCCATTGTTTTACTCCTTGTATCCTGTCATTGATAATTATTGTTATATCGTTTTCAATTAATAAACCAGCATAATGCAGACAAACGCTCAAACCTAAAATTACTCCCCCCATCAACAAACAGGTGATCAATAAGGATGCTTCATCCACATTAGCATTTTGCGCGAAGTTGAATTAAAAAATATATCTCTTTTCTGTCAAGAAATAATTACAATTAATTAAAAATTTCTTCCTGTCATCCTTCCAATAAGCTTCTCCATAACAACCGCAGGCACCACTTCATAGTGATCAAATTCCAGTGAATTTGTTGCCCGGCCCTGGCTCATTGATCGTAAACTTGTTGCATAGCCAAACATTTCAGACAATGGCACAACAGCATGTATGCTTTTTAGTGCACCTACCATATCGATTCCTTCGATACGCCCTCTCCTGCTGTTAACATCACTAATAATATCACCAGTATATTCATCAGGCGAAATTATTTCAAGCTTCATTATGGGTTCCAGCAGGGCCGGATCAGCTTTTTTTGCTCCTTCCCTGAATGCCATTGTTGCTGCAATGCGATATGCAACGTCCACAGACGCATTTTCATCAAATGAGCCCCCGATAAGCGTTACCTTTATGTCCATAACCTTATATCCTGCGACAACACCGCCTTCCATCGAGCCCTTCAGACCATTCTCAATTGCAGGAATATATTGTTCCGGGATATCAACATTGCTTGTTTTATTCACAAAGACAAATCCGGCACCAGGCTTTAACGGCTCCATCTCGATTATCACATGACCATACTGGTCCTTTCCTGCTATCTGCTTTTCATATTTATACTCCGCCTGTACCTTTTTGGTGATTGTTTCCTTGTATGCCACCTGTGGTTTCCCGACATTTGCTTTCACATTAAATTCCCGTGTCAGGCGGTCAGTAATTATATCCAAGTGAAGTTCTCCCATCCCGGAAATGATATTTTGTCCGGTTTCGGGATCAAGCTTGACAAGAAATGTCGGGTCTTCTTCCTCGAGTCTTGATAGAGCGGCAGAAAGCTTTTCCTGATCAGCCTTTGTTTTCGGTTCAATCGCAATTGAAATTACCGGCTCAGGGAATGTCATCTTCTCAAGAAGTATTGGGAAATCCAGAGCACAGAGCGTGTCACCGGTGCGGGCTGTTTTCATCCCCACTAGTGCCACAATATCACCAGTATATATCTCTTTGATATCCTCCCTGTCATTCGCGTGCATTCTCAGGATGCGGCCGATCCTTTCTTTTTTGTTATTAGTAATATTTAAGACAACATCTCCGGCTTTTATATGACCCGAATAGACACGGATGTATGATAGTTTACCGACATACGAGTCAGACCTTATTTTAAAAACCAGCCCGCAAAAAGGCTCTTTGTCTTCAGCCTCACGGGAAATAACTATTTCATGATTATCAGGATTATGACCCTCCACTGGAGGAATATCTTTGGGTGAGGGTAAATAATCAACTACCGCATCAAGCACTGCCTGCACTCCTTTATTTTTAAGGGCACTGCCGCAAAACACCGGGAAAATCACCGAATTGATCGTGGCGTTTCTGATTGCCTGCCGCAACTCATCATCATCCGGGCGTTCTCCCTGAACAAACTTTTCCATCACAGTATCATCATGTTCGGCAAGAAGCTCTATCATCTGTTCACGATATATCTGTGCTTCTTCTTTCAGATCATCCGGAATCTCAATTTCTTCGAAGCTTACTCCGGTCTCATCTGTCCACAAATAACCCTTCATCAGAAGGATATCAACAACTCCTGAAAAGCTGTCTTCACGGCCAATCGGTATCTGAAGCGGAAGCGGTGTCGAATGGAGTTTCGACCGTATCATTGAAAGACAGCGTTCGTAATCAGCTCCCACCCTGTCCATTTTATTAACAAAACAAATTCTTGGAACCCTGTATTTATCAGCCTGGCGCCACACCGTTTCCGACTGAGGTTCTACACCTGCAACACCGTCAAATACCGTAATTGCCGAGTCAAGGACGCGCAGGCTCCTTTCAACCTCAACGGTAAAATCCACATGTCCGGGAGTATCAATAATATTTATACGGGTATTTCTCCATGAACAGGTGGTGGCGGCCGCAGTGATGGTGATACCGCGCTCTTTTTCCTGTTCCATCCAGTCCATTTCGGCAGTACCCTCGTGGACCTCTCCAATTTTATAGGTCTTTCCGGTATAATACAATATACGCTCAGTGAGCGTAGTTTTACCCGCATCAATATGCGCCATTATACCGATATTTCGTGTTCTATGTATCGGAAGCTCTCTACCCATTTCAATTTTCCAGTAATATTTGAAAAACCATACACGCAATCACCTGCGGCATGCATTATACAGCAAAATATCCTGCACACATTATGAAAATGCAGGATACCGTCTTCCCTATAATGGGAGCCATTAAAACCAACAATGGTAAATTCGCATGATAACTTCGCGGAAGATGTCAGATACAATTCAGGCAGGAACGTCTTTCATGGAAAGACGTTCTACCATTTATAGTGCGAAAAAGCCTTATTTGCTTCAGCCATTTTGTGGGTGTCTTCTTTTTTCTTTATAGAAACCCCTGTATTGTTATGAGCATCCATCAGCTCTCCGGCTAGACGCTGAAACATTGTCTTTTCTGACCTTTTCCGGGAATTAATAATCAACCACCGTATTCCCAGAGCCTGTCGCCTTTCAGGTCTTATCTCAATCGGCACCTGATACGTAGCACCGCCGACCCGTCTGGACTTAACCTCGACAAGAGGCTTTACGTTTTCGAGCGCAAGCACGAACACTTCCATCGGATCTTTGCTGGTTTTTTCCTTCAGTATGTCCATGGCCTTATAAAAAATACTTTCTGACACACCTTTTTTTCCTTCAAGCATCATAACATTAATAAATTTAGTAACCAGAGTGCTGCCATATTTGGGATCCGGCAAAACGTCTCTTTTTACTGCTCTCCTTCGTCTTGGCATCCTTTTCCTCGTATACTTATAGATTACTCAGAATAATAATTTTTTCCGAGAACACAATTATCGTGTAATAATAACTTATGCCTTTGGTCTCTTTGAACCGTATTTCGATCTTCCCTTTCTTCTGGCATCAACACCCATCGCATCAAGGGCTCCCCGGACAATATGATACCGTACACCAGGAATATCTTTTACTCTTCCACCTCTGACTAAAACTGCAGAGTGCTCCTGCAGGTTATGCCCAACACCAGGAATATATGCAGTGACCTCTATACCATTTGTCAGACGAACACGGGCAACCTTCCGAATTGCCGAGTTCGGTTTTTTCGGTGTTACCGTCATCACCCTTGTGCATACACCTCGTTTCTGCGGACACTGCTTCAACGCAGGTGACTTCGATTTCTTATTTTTCGTTTCTCTTCCTTTTCTTATCAACTGATTAATTGTTGGCATTGTTTCCTCTGTATTACCGAAATATTTCTTTTATTCAAAGCAAAAGACATGTCCCATAGAACACAACTCCCGCATAAATACCATTTTCATTGACACAAGTAAAGCTAACAAAAAACAAAGTGCAGCAGTTTTTGTCAAGGAGTTTTACTATTCAGACGTTATTTCTTCAGATTCTTTGACATCGTCTGACTCAACAAGTTCTTCTTCGTTGAGATGTGCTTCAAGATCACCTAATTCCTCTCGGAAAATATCGACTACCCGGTAATGACGTACCCCAGTACCGGCGGGAATTAAATGTCCAATAATAACATTTTCCTTTAATCCGCGCAGGAGGTCTACTTTTCCCTTGATTGCAGCATCGGTCAGAACCCTTGTAGTTTCCTGGAATGAAGCAGCGGAAATAAATGATTCCGTGTTGAGAGCTGCCTTTGTGATCCCCATAAGAATTGTCTGTGCGATAGCAGGCTTTCCGCCCTCGACAACAACACGGTTATTTTCATCAATAAAATCAAATTTATCAATAACCTGTTCTATTACAAAGTTTGTATCGCCGGGATCCGTGATTCGAACTTTTCGGAGCATCTGCCGTACTATAATCTCGATATGCTTATCGTTAATGCCAACACCCTGAAGCCTGTACACTTCCTGAATTTCATTAACAAGAAATTTCTGAAGTTCCCGCGGCCCTTTGATTTTCAGGATTTCATGCGGATCTTCCGGGCCATCATCGACTCTTTCGCCTTTGTATATCCAGTCAGCATCCTGAACACGAAGAAACTTTGAAGATGGGATTGAATACTCTCGTTCATCACCCTCTTCGTTTTTAACGATAATTTTTCTCTTGTTTTTAACAGTTTCTCCAATTTTTACTTTACCGTCGATCTCTGAAAGCGTTGCCGCATCCTTGGGAGATCTCGCTTCAAACAGTTCCGCAACTCTTGGCAGACCGCCCGTGATGTCCTTTGTTTTCTCAAACTCACGCGGAATCTTTGCAAGCGTGGTTCCCGCTTTAACATTTTCTCCATTTTCCACCATAAGGTGTGCACCTTTCGGCAGAAGATATGTCGTGGGTTCACCCGCTCGGGAGCCAATTTCAATTCTCGGCTGAAGACGTTCTGTTTTATATTCGACAATTATTCGCTTGTTGACATTCGACAGAGGATCAACTTCTTCACGTAAACTTTTATTCAATTCGACATCAACGAAATTGACTTCACCGCCCACTTCTGTAATAATCGGTTCAAGCCATGGATCAAATGTCGCCAGCTTTTCGTTTCTGTCAAAGAATTTCCCCTCTTTTGCGATAACCTCAGTACCAACATTTATTGGTATCGAGTAGTCATCTCCAAGAATATATATTTTCTTTTTATCAATTTTCAGGAATCCTGATGTCTTTGCCTTAACTTCACCCTCTTCATTCGTATATAATACAGAGCCCTCGTATGTTTTCTGTCCTTCTTCAGCAACAATTTCCGCATTACCCTTTATCGGAGTTTCAGCAATTACCCGCTGAACAATCAAATATCCCCGGCGAACTGAAATATTCTTTCTGCTGCCCTCCTCACCTTCAGTTTTAATCATTTTGGATGTAATTTCCTTAACGTAAACCGGGTAATTCAGGCTGATATCGCTCTCTTCAACTGACCTTGATGCAATACCTCCGATATGGAAGGTTCTCATTGTAAGCTGAGTACCAGGCTGGCCGATTGACTGGGCTGCAATAATACCAACTGCTTCACCAAGATCAGCGGACTTACTTGTCCCGAGATTCAGGCCATAGCACTTTACACAAACACCATATCGTGCTTCACAAGTCAGAACTGACCTGATCTCAATTGAATCTATATTGAGCTCATCAATGATGCCCGCGATTTCCTCTGTAACAATCTGGTCCGCAGCACATATAAGATCCCCGGTAACAGGGTGCAGCAAATCATATAACAGGGTACGACCAAGAACTCGGCTGCCGAGTGAGTCAATAATTTCATCACCTTCTTTTATCGGTTTGATATCAATGCCCATTGTCGTACCGCAGTCATCCATTGTGATAACAACGTCCTGAGCAATATCAACAAGCCTCCTTGTAAGATAACCCGCATCAGCAGTTTTCAACGCAGTGTCGGCCAATCCCTTCCGTGCGCCATTTGTGGATATAAAGTATTCCTGAACAGTAAGACCCTCACGAAAGTTTGTCTTGATTGGCACGTCAATAATTTCACCGCTCGGTTTCGCCATAAGGCCCCGCATCCCGGCAAGCTGCCGTATCTGCTGCTTGCTTCCCCGTGCACCCGACTGCGCCATTACATAGATAGGATTGAAACCGTTTTCATGTTTGCTGAGGTTATCCATCATTACCTGTGCGACTTCCTCGTTCACATTTGTCCAGAGGTCAATAATACGGTTATACCGTTCCTCGTTAGTGATGAAACCGAATTTATAATCGTCTTCGATCTTTTTAACTTTTACATCAGCATCGCGTACGAGACCATATTTCTCGTCTGGGACAATAATATCCGAAATCGATATTGTAGGTGCAAATATAGTCGAATAATTGTATCCAGCATCTTTCACATCGTCAAGCATCCTGACAGTCACATCCGAGCCGTAGCCTTTAAAAACATCAGAAATAATTTTCGACAGGACTTTATCGCTTACTGTAATGTTTATAAATGGAAATCCTTCAGGCAGCATATTGTTAAATATCAGCCTGCCCGCAGTGGTCGCTACAAAACCATCACTACTCAGGGGGACATCGACGACAGAACCTTTTTCATCCAGCACCTTCATTCTGCCATTATGCTTCGAGTGAAACGTTTCATTGCTGAGAAAATTAATTTTCGTTCTTATTTTTATCTGACCAACATCAATGGACCGCAGAATATCACTTTCATTATCAAAATATTTAAGATTTTCAGAAGACCCGGGAAGCAGCGCTGTTAAATAATAAATACCAAGGACAATATCCTGTGAAGGTATTGCTACCGGTTCACCGTTTGCCGGGGACAGAAGGTTGTTTGTCGACAGCATAAGAGTCCAGCACTCAAGCTGTGCCTTCGGAGACAGCGGAACGTGAACAGCCATCTGGTCGCCGTCAAAATCCGCGTTGTATGCGTGACATACCAGCGGATGGAGTTTAATCGCCTTTCCCTCTACGAGAATCGGCTCGAACGCCTGAATACCAAGTCTGTGAAGAGTTGGGGCACGATTCAGCAATACCGGATGTTCCGAAATCACCTCATCAAGCACTTCCCACACTTCCGGGCGTTCGTTTTCCACCATTTTTTTAGCAGATTTTATATTCTGGACATAGTCCTTGTCCACAAGGCGTTTCATTATAAACGGTTTGAAGAGCTCAATAGCCATTTTCTTGGGCAGGCCGCACTGATGCAGCTTCAATTCAGGTCCCACGACAATGACTGACCGGCCGGAATAATCGACCCGTTTTCCGAGAAGATTCTGTCTGAACCGCCCCTGTTTCCCCTTGAGCATGTCGGAAAGGGACTTCAGTGGTCTATTGCCTTTCCCTTTTACAGCCCGTTTTCTCCGGCTGTTATCAAAGAGCGCATCCACCGCTTCCTGCAGCATACGCTTTTCGTTTCGTACAATAATCTCCGGAGCCCTGAGCATTAAAAGCCTCTTGAGCCGGTTATTACGGTTAATCACACGCCGGTACAAGTCATTGAGATCTGAAGTCGCAAAACGTCCGCCATCAAGCTGCACCATCGGACGCAGTTCCGGAGGGATCACCGGAACAACATCAAGAATCATCCAGTCCGGTTTGTTCCCGGAATCCCTGAAAGCCTCAATTATCTCAAAGCGTTTGATAAGTTTTCTATCAACCGCTTTTTTGGAATCCTTAGCGAGGAAATCCAGAAGCCGTTCCCTGAGAAGCCTTGCCTCTTCGTCGAGATCAATGCGGATCAGCAGTTCCTTAACCGCCGAGGCTCCCATTTCCGCGATAAACGTATCACCGTATTTCTCATAGAAGTAATTAAATTTTTCTTCATCGAGAATCACTCCTCTTTCGAGAGTTTCATCCTCTTCCTTCGCTTCACCCGGATCAATAACAACATACTTCTCATAGTAGAGAACCTGTTTCAGCTGGTTTACCGTAAGATCAAGAAGGAGTCCCATCCTTGAAGGTACAGAGCGGTAATACCAGATGTGCGCAACAGGCGCGGCAAGTTCAATGTGACCACCGCGTTCACGGCGGACCTTATAGTGCGTAACTTCCACACCGCAACGGTCACAGACCACACCTTTATATCGAATCGATTTAAATTTTCCGCAATAACATTCCCATTCTTTTGTTGTTCCAAAAATCTTTTCACAGAACAACCCGTCCCGTTCAGGCTTCAGGGTACGATAATTAATCGTTTCAGGTTTTTTTACTTCACCATAAGACCACGAACGAATCATGTCCGGTGAAGCTATTTTAATCTGAATTGAATTGAAATCGTTAAAGTCTCTCATTCGCTTTAACCTTTTCTATAAATTTATTCTAAAATATTCTGCAGCGCATATACGCTCAGACGCCGGGGTTTACCCGATTTTCTCAACATGCTGTCCCCTTTTTCGGGGTCATGCATTCTGCAGCTTATCTATCATAATTCTTTTTTTTGGTTTGGAATATCCTTCACTCCATTCCGAAAGGCTTATTTCTCTTTCACTCTCATCATATATCTTCACGTCAAGGCCAAGACCCCGAAGTTCCTGAATAAGAACATTGAAGGATTCCGGTATTCCCGGCGTCGTCGTGTTAATCCCTTTTACAATTGCTTCATATATCCGTGCTCTTCCCAGCATGTCGTCAGACTTCACGGTCAGAAGCTCCTGAAGAGTATATGCAGCACCATAAGCTTCCAGCGCCCACACTTCCATCTCACCAAGCCGCTGTCCTCCGAACTGCGCTTTACCTCCGAGAGGCTGCTGGGTAACAAGAGAATACGGGCCAGTCGACCGGGCATGAATTTTATCATCAACCATGTGGGCAAGTTTCAGCATATATACTTTCCCCACCATTACTCTGCCCTCAAAGGGTATCCCTGTCCTTCCATCATAGAGTACACTCTTGGAATCTGGCGGAAGATTCGCTTTCTTCATGTATTCCCTGATATCGGACTCCATGGCGCCGTCAAAAATCGGCGTCTCAACAACAAGATCAAGTTCGCTTGCAGCCCATCCCAGCTCTGTTTCCAGAAGCTGACCGAGGTTCATTCGAGAAGGAACCGATAAGGGATTGAGGACGATATCAACCGGTGTCCCGTCAGGCAAATACGGCATGTCATACTCTTCCAGAACCCTTGAAATTACACCTTTGTTCCCATGACGGCCTGCCATCTTATCACCAACTGATATTTTCCGCTTTGTTGCGATATAAACCTTCACAAGCTCCTCAACACCGGGAGCGAGCTCATCGCCGTTTTCACGGGAGAACCTTTTCACGTCAATGATGATACCTTCAATTCCATTTGGAACACGGAGTGATGTATCACGGACTTCCCTCGCCTTTTCTCCGAATATTGAATGCAGCAGTTTGTATTCCGGAGTCAGGTCCTGCTCACCTTTCGGCGTAACTTTCCCTACAAGGATATCATCCGGTTTCACATACGCACCAAGACGGACGACCCCTTCAGCATCAAGATCCCTGAATGCCTTTTCACTGAGATTGGGGATGTCCCGTGTTATTGTTTCTCTGCCCAGCTTTGTTTCCCGTGCTTCTATTTCGAACTGCTCTATGTGAATCGAGGTAAATACATCCTCCTTCACAAGACGCTCAGAGATGAGAATAGCATCTTCAAAATTATATCCCATCCACGGCATAAACGCCACCATTATGTTTTTTCCCAGCGCAAGTCTTGCATCACAGGTGGCGGGACCATCAGCGAGAACATCTCCCGCTTTAATCTTGTCGCCGAGTTTCACCACAGGTCGCTGATTAAAACATGTTCCCTGGTTTGTTCTTTTGAATTTAAGGAGCGGATACTCTTCAATTTCTCCGCCGGAATTTTTGATCTTCACAAGTGCTGCATCGACATAGACGACTTCACCTGGACGCTGCGCTATTACAAGAACACCGGAATCATAGGCAGCTTCCTTTTCAATTCCTGTTCCAACCAGCGGAATTTCTTCCGTCATGAGCGGAACAGCCTGACGCTGCATGTTCGAACCCATAAGAGCCCTGTTCGCATCATCGTGCTCAAGAAACGGGATGAGACATGTGGAAACAGAGAATATCTGTGAAGGCGATACGTCCATATACTTGACATCTTCAGGTCTCATTGAGGGATAATTTCCCCTGTTACGGCATATAATCCGTTCCTTTTCTACAAACTGATTCTTCTCGTCAACAGGCTCATTTGCCTGTGCGATAAACACCGTATCTTCCTCATCTGCCGTCAGGTACTCAACCTCATCCTTCAGCTTACCTTTATCAACCATACGAAAAGGCGTTTCAAGAAAGCCATATTCATTGATCCGCGCATAGGTGCTCATTGAAACAATAAGACCGATGTTGGGACCTTCAGGCGTTTCAATCGGACACATCCGTCCGTAATGGGACGCATGGACGTCACGCACTTCAAAACCGGCACGTTCCCTTGAAAGACCGCCGGGGCCGAGAGCATTAAGCCTGCGTTTATGTGTAAGCTCCGCGAGAGGATTTGTCTGGTCCATAAACTGTGAAAGCTGGCTGGAACCAAAGAATTCATTTATTACGGCGGTAATTGGTTTTATGCTGATAAGGGCCTGTGGCGTTACTACATCAAGGTCCTGTATGGTCATCCTTTCTTTTATGACACGTTCCATCCGCTGGAACCCGACTTTGATCTGGTTCGATAAAAGCTCACCCACTGATCGTATCCGCCTGTTGCCTAAATGGTCGATATCATCAACCCCGGTATAAACCTGGATGTTATGCTTTTTCTTCTTCGTTCCTTCCAGATATTCCTTGCTTTCTGTGTACATTCTGTCTTCTGCAATGACATACAGAATAGACTTCAATGTGAAAATAATATCTTCAACATGAAGTATCTCCATACCAAGGGAACGGATATCACCGATCGTACTGTTTATTTCGTCTGAAAAATTTTCATAAACATAAAGATACCCGTTTTTCTCCTTCCGCATTGCCAGATCTATCTTGTCACGGAGTTCTTTTATGTCTTTATTTTTCTTGATTTCCTCTGTTATGCCGGTTTCCTTCAGGAATTTTGACATTCCAGATTTTTTATTAATAATGTATCGCCCCACAGCCCCGAGGCTGTATGTTCTGGGATTAAAGAAAAGCCTGTTCAACTCAGCAAGCGCGTTATCAATATTTCGCGGCTCACCCGGTCTCATCAGCTCATGAATCTTAAGAATGGCCTTCTGTGAAATTGTATAATCACCGGTTATCGAGTTAATAAGGTCCTGGTCCTTTTCAAGACTGTTTATAAGATATGAATCATCTTTATTGTTCGGGAACTTTATCAACTCCACCTTGTCGATTTTTTCTTCACGGAACCTGTCGATAATATCAATATTGATCCGCTCACCTGCACTTATTACCACTTCACCGGTTTCTCTGCTGAACACATCCGATGCTACCCTTCTTGCATTAAGCATTTTGAAGGCATCTTCGCTTTTCAATTCAACGACATCGACATTGTAGAAGAGCTTGATCGCCTGTTCATTTGTCTCATAACCGAAAGCTCTTACAAGCAACGTAGCAGGAAATTTCTTCTTTCTGTCAATTCGTGCAATGAGAAATCCCTTTTTATCCATTTCAAACTCAAGCCAGGACCCTCTGTCCGGAATAACCCTGGCATTATAAAGCCGTTCAACTTCTTCATAAAAGAAAAATATACCAGGCGAACGGTGAAGCTGATTAACCACAACACGTTCCGCGCCGTTTATGATAAAGGTCCCCCGGGAAGTCATAAGGGGAACATCACCCATATAAACTGACTGCTCACGGACCTCCATACTGTCTTTTTTAATCAGTCTGATTGTTGCCTTAAGGGGAGCAGCAAAAGTAACATCCCGCTCCTTGCATTCAGTTTCTGAGTACTTTGGTGATCCAATTTCATAATTTATAAATTCAAGAACAACGTCCTCATGTGGGCTTTCAATGGGAAATATTTCATTAAAAACCTCATGTAGTCCCTGGTTTTTTCTCTTTTTAGGGTCAACACTCGCCTGAAGGAACCACTCATAGGATTTCAACTGGACTTCAATAAGATTTGGAAAGTCTAATTTAGACTTAATCTTACCAAAATTTACTAGCTTTTTTTCCTTTTGCATGGACATCCCAACCTTAATGTAGAATAATTTTTCCGGCTATAGAGCCTATGAAAAACCGTAAAAATGGTATGTGAATAAATAATTGGTCAATGAAGTTCGCTATAATTCTTCGTGATTGAGGGAACATACAACAAATCAGTATTGAGACGATGAAAACTTCTTTCAATCGCCTCATATATAATCTATGATACTTATCAATCGTTTTAAAACAAATAATTATCGTAAAAATTTCAGAAATCCTGAAAAATTTTTTATTACAAGACACCAATAGGTTTGATTGCATCGCAACCAAACCTACCAGTATCCTATATCGCTTTAATAATTTTAGAAATACTTTTAGTATTATTATGCAAGCTCTACAGTAGCCCCGGCACCTTCAAGCTGTTCCTTAATTTTTGCCGCTTCTTCTTTGGAAACTTTTTCTTTGACAGCTTTTCCGCCAGCTTCAACAAGCTCTTTCGCTTCTTTTAAACCGAGACCGGTAATCGCGCGCACTTCTTTGATAACTTCGATTTTCTTCTCACCAAAGCTTTTGAGAATAACATCAAATTCGGTCTTCTCTTCTTCTGCTTCACCGCCGCCGGCAGGAGCCGCAGCAACTGCAACTGGTGCCGCAGCTGATATACCGAACTTGTCTTCCATCGCTTTAACAAGATCAGCCGCTTCAAGTAACGTCAGAGACCCGATTGCCTCGAGGAGCTCCTCAACTGATAATTTTGCCATAACATAATCTCCTTATACTTAGTGAATTATTCAAGTTAATACGATCAATGCCGTAAAAACCTACAAGGGATCAATGGGAGTTATTACTTTCTTCGCCGATACTACAAATGACTCAAACTAATAACTACGTATCAACCCTTAATTTTCTTCTCAAAAAAATTTTATTTTTACAACAGGGAATCGCTACGATTTCTGTTCTGCAACCGCTTTTATTCCCCGCGCAAGTGACGCCATAATTTGATTCATTCCCATCGCAATTCCGGAACCAGGTCCATTTATGAGGCTGAGAACCTGCGAAAGGAGCACTTCTTTTGATGGAAGATCAGCAAGCCGCGTCACACCACCTGCATCATAAATGACATCATCCATCACTCCTGCAAAAAATGAGAAAGCTGCCTGTTCTTTTTTAAATTCCTTCAAAACCTTCGCAGTGGAAGTTATATCCTCAGCTGTAAAGGCAACCGCAACAGGACCTTTCAGATGTTCATCAAGGGCCTCATATCCGTTGTTCTTCAACGCGATTTTAAAGAGGTTGTTTTTTACAACTTTATAATCAGCGCCAACCTCTCTCAACTTGTTACGAAGTTCGCTGAGGTCCTTCACTTTTATTCCGGTATAATTTGTAAGGATTATATTTTTCTTGGCCTGAAGTTTCTCTTCAAGGCTTTTTACTTCGTCAATTTTATATTGCTTAACCATTATCGCTCGATCCCCTTATAGTTAATTTTTATTCCCGGACCCATTGTTGAGGATATATGAACAGACTTGATATAGTTTCCCTTCGCGTCTGACGGCTTGTCCCGAAGAACCTGATTATAAAAAGCTTTTACATTATCAGCAATAATAACATCCTCGAAAGACATTTTTCCGATTCCTAAATGCAGAACACCTGTTTTATCGGCTTTATACTCAACCCGCCCGCCTTTTAGCTCCTTCACAATTCCCTTAACATCATCAGTAACAGTTCCAGCTTTCAGCTTTGGCATAAGACCTTTCCGCCCAAGAACGGGACCGAGTTTTCCAACATCTTTCATCATATCAGGGGTCGCAACAACTGCCTGGAAATCAACCCATCCATCCTTGATTTTCTCTATTACATCCTCTGCGCCTACATAATCCGCACCGGCATCAAGAGCTTCTTTTTGTTTATCACCTTTGCATATTACAAGAACCTTCACTTCCTTTCCGGTTCCATGAGGTAAAACAACACTTCCCCGTATATTCTGCAGGCTTTTATGCACGACCTTAATGCTCATTTCAACAGACTCGTCAAATTTCGCGAATTTCGCATTGCGCATCAGCCCCACAGCTTCATCAACGCTGTACAGTGTCTGCTTATCTATCTTAGCTTTCGCCTCTTGTATTTTCTTCCCGTGTTTCATATTACATCCTCGAAAATTGAATATATCATCGTAGTATCAGGCTTGCCAATACCTTACTGAAAATCAGTCAACCACATCAACGCCCATTGAGCGTGCAGTTCCGGCAATTATTTTTGCCGCAGCCGCAATATCATTTGCGTTAAGGTCAGGCATCTTTAACTCGGCAATTTCCTCAAGCTGTTTCCTGGTAATTTTGCCTGCCTTGACCTTGTTCGGCTCACTCGATCCTTTTTCAATCTTGATTGCCTTTTTCACAAGCACTGCTGCAGGAGGGGTTTTTATTATAAAAGTATATGTCCTGTCTTCATATACAGAAATTACAACCGGCAGAATTGTACCAGGCTTGTCCTTGGTTCTGTCATTAAAAGCCTTACAGAATTCCATAATATTAAGACCATGCTGTCCAAGCGCCGGGCCAACGGGGGGAGCCGGATTTGCCTGCGCACCCGGAATCTGCAGCTTGATTTGAGTCATTATCTTCTTTTTCTTCTTGGGAGCCATTGTCCTATTCCTTACTCTAAAAATTTAGAATGATATCATCACAGGAAAGTTATATCTTTCCAACCTGCAGAAAATCCAGTTCAACGGGAGTTCCTCGGCCGAATATCTCAACCTTTACCCGCAACCGGCCCTTCTCGGGATATACTTCCTCTATTACACCGCTGAAATTACTAAAAGGCCCGTCAATAACCTTTACATGCTCGCCCACGGAGAACTCCATTGAAGCAGAAACTTTCTCCTTCACTCTCTGCTCCCCGACCTGGGCAAACAAAGAATTCACCTCATTCTTGGAAAGAGCCTTCGGCTCAAAAGAACCTTTCTCATAATCAAATACGCCCAGAAAATTTGTCACCCCGGGAGTATCCTTCACAATCTTTCTGACGTCATCAGTCAGCTCAGTCTCAATAAGAACATATCCGGGAAAAACCTTCTTTGACTTTACGCGCTTCTTCCCGTCCCGTATTTCGGGCACATCCAGTGTAGGTATTTTAATACGGAACCCTGTCTCAAGCTCCATACCAAGATTTATCAGTTTTATTTCCAGGGCAGTCTTAACCTTGTTCTCGTGCCCGGAATGTGTATGTATGACATACCATTCCTTTGTCATTATTAATTCACCAGCAGTCCAATAATCTTATTAAGAACAAAATCAACCATACCCAGAAAAACAGACACGAAAATCAGTGTGACGATTACCACAATAGTGAAATTACTAACTTCTTCCTTTTCCGGCCAGGCAACCTTTTTTAGTTCCTCACGCGATTCACGGATAAACTCGAGCATCTTCATATCTATAATTCCCCGTCAACTTTTTTCGGAGCAGGTTCCGGCTCTTATTACGCCTTCGTTTCTTTATGCAGCGTGTGCTTATCGCAAAACTTGCAATACTTCTTCACCTCAAGTTTTCCGGTCTGATTCTTCTTATTCTTTGTAACGGCATAATTACGCCTCTTACAATCCTTACAGGACAACAGTATAATATCTCGCATTTCTCTGACCTTTAATAATAATTATGGATGGAAAGCAAATAAAGAATTAGTATACTCTCTCGTCAAGAACTTTATTCTACATGGCACCATATCATCGCCGCGCAGGACACTTCAATGACAACCATATGAAATCCTTCAACTCTTCACAACACATAACATTCAAGAGCCCACGACCAGAATCGAACTGGTGACCTTTTGCTTACCATGCAAATGCTCTGCCGACTGAGCTACGTGGGCGAAGGCGAAGTCAAAATATTAAAAAAGGGGGGGAATCTGTCAATATTTTTTTAACCGAAACGTGAAAAATGCACAAAACAGCCCCCCAAGGCGGCCCCTGTTAAAACGGCAGAACGGCAGAATAGTACGCAATTCCCCTTGATGTTCGCGTTACATTACAAAACTTTGCTATTTCATGAAAGCACAATTTTTATTTTTTTTCGAAAAAAACCTGAAATTCATTTAAAACGGGGCTGCCCCTTTCAGGACAGCCCCGTTTCAGAGGTTCGCATGAAATCAATATCTTATTGACGGTTATTATCAACAACAAATGCCGAAATATTATCATCAGCAAGGATTCTTTTATAACGGTTCGCCTCACTTCTTGACGCTATTGACTCAACCCTTACCTTGTACATCCCATCTTCATGAACAACAACAACCGGATTACTGAATGAACGCTGAATGCGCTGTTTTAATGAATCAGCATTTTGACGTGAATAAAATGCACCGGCCTGCAGCATGAATCTTCCTCCCGCGGAATCTTCATTCCTGGAAGATGCTTCCGAACGTCCCTCATCATTATAGGAATCATCCCCTGCCACCGGCTCAACACCGTCGTCCACAACCCTGTCCCTGCCGCTCGCGGACCTGTTCCCCTCTCCCCTGCTGAGGACTTTAATCCCTACCACGGCATGACCGCTTCTCAGCATATCCAGTTCCCGTGCCGCCGAGTATGAAAGATCAATAATTCTTCCCTGGCGATACGGCCCCCTGTCATTAATTTTTACCGTAACTGTTTTTCCATTATTCAGGTTTTTCACCAGGAGGACCGTTCCGAACGGCAGTGTCCGGTGCGCAGCGGTACTTCCGTTCATATCAAAACGCTCACCTGAAGCGGTTAATTTTCCATGAAACTCCCTTCCATACCAGGAGGCCTCCCCTTTCTGAAAAAAGTTATCCCCCTGGGGAGAATTATTGCTGCCGTATGATATATCACGGTCCCCGTCACTGTTCTCTCTGCTCTCCCGGACGTTCATATTTGATGTCCGCGAAGGCCTCTCTCGGTAATATTCTCCATCCCTGCCGGTATCATTTACATCGCTGTTGTAGGTAAAATTACTCTCTTCAACATGGTCTGTTCCTTCCTGTACCTGCGGATACTCAGGATTATTGCGTGTCAGCGCCCTGTTCGGCGCACAGGCAGTAAGTACCATAAATGTGAGAACCAGTACTCCGACAAAAAGGGACCCGGTTTTCTTTTGTGCCATATCGTTATCCTCCACTCCATTACTATTCTACTATTTTCGGAGTATTTTCCTGTATGCTTAATATAAAAAAATTGACATAATACAGGATGCACAAAAAAAGACGCCGGATAAACACCGGCGTCAGTTATCATTTCTTATCGATCCGCAAAAATGAGGGGGTTAAGACATCTTTCCCCTATACATCTTCGCTCATGTGGTCAATCATTTCGCTGAGGTCCCGTATATCATGCTCAAACTTCTCTATGTCATAACTGCGCTGATCTTTTTTCGCTTTCTGGTATTTTTCAACAAGGACATGAAGTTTTCCCTGCAGAACATTCAATGCGCCTTCGAAATCATGTGATACCCCTGCTCCGCTGTAATCCGAATACGTGCTCTCCATTGTATCGACATCAACAATTTCTCCCCAATGCGGGACATAGGCATCAACATTAAACTCCACCTTCACTGTATCAGCAAAACTCAGAGAGGCCTTTTCTTCACCGTGGACAATAAAGACCCTGAGCCCCTCCTTTTTTTTAATACTGCGCATCCATTCTATCAACCCGTTCCTGTCAGCATGACCGGAGAAACCGCCGAGGGTGTGAATTTTTGCATTTACGACAACATCTTCACCGTACACCCTGACCCGTTTTGCTCCGTCAACGAGCTGCCTCCCCAGGGTGCCTTCAGCCTGGAAGCCGACAAATATTATACTGGATTCCGGCTTGTACAGGTTATTCTGAAGGTGAAACTTTATCCGGCCTGCGGTACACATACCGCTTGCAGATATTATTATTGCTCCCTTCGCTTCCTTATTAAGTCGCTTCGATTCTTCTGTGGTCCTGGTAAAATACAGTCCGTCAAAATCAAGGGGGCTTTCACCGTTCAGGAGTACACTTTTCGCCTCATCATCAAAGCATTCCCTGTTTTTCCGGAATATTTCTGTTGCCGAAATCGCAAGAGGAGAATCGATATAAACGGGAATTTTTGGGATCGCTCCTTCTTTGACCAGCTTTCCCAGTGTATAGATTATTTCCTGCGTCCGCTCAATCGCAAAAGCAGGTATAACAATGTTTCCGTTAAGGTTGTATGACTCGTTGATAATATTTTTAAATTCTTCATAGGTGTCAGCTTTACTTTTATGGAGCCGGTTGCCATAGGTTGATTCTATTAAGAGGATATCAGCATCCTCTGCGACCTCCGGGTTTCTGATTATGGCCTGGTCCCGGGACCCTACATCGCCGGAAAAAACTATTTTCGTGGTTTTCCCCTTTTCCTCCACCCATACCTCAACAAAGGATGATCCGAGGATATGTCCGGCATCCCGGTAGCGAGCCTTCACTCCGGGGACGATATCAACCATATCATTGTAGTTTACCGGAACAAACTGCTGTATTGATGCTTCAGCATCCTTGACTGTGTACAGCGGTTCCACGGGGTCGATACCAAGTTTTTTATTTTTTTTGTTTATCCACTCGGTATCCATTTCCTGAATATGGGCGCTGTCAGGAAGCATGATCGAACAGAGGTCGACAGTTGCCTTTGTCGCAAAAATCGGTTTGGTAAATCCTTCCTTCACCATTTTCGGGATAAGTCCGCTATGGTCTATATGCGCGTGAGTAAGGATCAGGGCATCGATCTGGCCGGGGGAATGAATCACTTTCATATAATTCCGGTCCCGGAGCACTTTTTTCCCCTGAAACATACCCCGGTCCACCATGACAGTAAAATCATCTGTTTTAATAATAAAACACGATCCTGTTACACACCTCGCACCACCGACAAATTCAATTTTCATTCTGCATACCCCTCCGCAAATTCTGTGTATACCATCATCCGTATCAGCTTCCCGCAATTACCGCACAGTTCAATCATAAAGTAACACAATATTAATATCACAATTACGCCAGGTTTTCTTTATTATCCGTATCTGTTTCCAGTATCTGCTGTCCGTCCTGCCCGTTTCCGTCATCACTGGTGATTTCTCCGTCCACGAGAGTAATGGTACGTTCTGTCATTCCCGCGATAGCAAGATCATGGGTTACAATCACTATTGTGGTATTTCTGTCCCGTCCCAGCTCAAACAGTATATTCGTGAGATTCCGGGAGTTTTCACTGTCAAGGCTCCCTGTGGGTTCATCGGCAAGAATGAGATCAGGATTACCGATGATTGACCGGGCTACCGCGATCCTCTGACATTCACCGCCGGAAAGCTCCATAGGCATGTGTTCAGCCCTGTCGGCCAGTCCGAAGCGCTCGATGATTTCAACGGCCTGTTTTTTTGCTTTTTTTCTGCTGATCCTTCTGATCAGAAGGGGCAACATCACATTTTCAAGGGCTGTAAACTCCGGGAGAAGATTGTGGAGCTGAAAAATAAAACCGATATATCTGTTTCTGAAATCAGAAAGGTCCTCGACGGTAAGCCGTGAAACATCCTTCCCGTTTATAACAAGCTTTCCTGACTGGAATCCGTCAAGGCAGCCAATAATATTGAGGAGTGTAGACTTTCCCGCGCCGGAAGGACCGACAATTGAAAGGATATCGCCCTTATTTATTGTTAGATCTATTCCTTTTAATACCTTCAGCTCATTCCGGCCATAACCGTATATTTTCTGCAGTTTTGAAATCTCTATTATCGGTTCCCGTTCCATTCCTGTATCCTATTCATATCGTATTGTTTCTACCGGTCTTTGCCTGGAAGCCTGCCATGAGGGAAATATTGCCGCGACAGTGGCAAGGAATACCGCAAATATCGAAATCATTACCACAAACTCCGGATTTATCTCAGTAGGTATTGTGTCAATATAATACACGTTTTTAGGGACAAGGGAGATATTCTGGTATATGCCGGTGTGCAGGTCTGTTCCCAGCACTTTATTGATAACCTCATAGAAAAATCCGCTAATATTATAGAACAACACCATTGAATTATTGATCTTGATCTCGACCCACTTGATTATTGCTTCGAGGTTGAGAGACGCCGCAAGTCCGAACACAACCCCAAGAATGGAACCGGTGACACCAATAAGGAACCCTTCCATAATAAAAATGACCATGATGGAAATCGGCTTTGCACCCATCGACTTAAGTATGCCTATCGCTTTCCGCTTTTCCATCACCACCATAACCAGTGTTCCCATGATGGTAAACCCTGCCGATACAATGACAAGGAAAAGAATGATTGTCATAATAAGCTTCTCAAGGCGCAGGGCATAAAAGAGGTTTTGATTGCGCTGCTCAGCAGTCTGGACGTCATAGCTGAAACCGACCCGTGCCCTCACATTTGACGCGATTGTTTCCATTTTATAAATATCATTTACTTTCAGGCCGAGGCCCCATGCCACATCGCCAATATCAAAAAGCCGTTGTGCGGCATTAAATGAAAGCACTATAAGTTTTGTATCGAATTCATAATATCCTGTCTTAAAAAAACCCGCAACGCGATATGCGCCAATTCCGGGGGTAACGCCGGTCCGCACTGACAGCTGGCCCTTCGGCACTATCAGCTCAATCTGGCTCCCGATTTTCAAGTTGTAGTTCCATGCCATCTCGGAACCGATAAATACATCCCGGAGGCTGTTGAATGTCTTCGGACCCTGAACAATGAATTTCTTCATGTCCTCCGCCATCCCGTTAACCTCTCCCATGCCCCTGAGCATAACGGGAGAAATATATGAGCGGTAGCGGAAAAGCCCCTGACCCTGCACAAAAGGAGACAGCGACTTGACACCCTTCATGTTTCTAATTTTTTTCGAGAGTTCATTATAATTCCGAATGCCCTCCCCTCTTTGTTCCAGTGTCGAATTGGTAACAGTTATATGGGCATCGACATCGAGTATTTTGTCCTTGATCTGGCTTTGAAATCCGTTCATAACGGAAATCACCACGATCAGCATAAACACTCCGATAAATACGATAAAAATTGAAAGAAGAGTGTTGAAGGAGATAAATCCCTGGCTTTTCTTTGCCTTAAGATATCTGAATCCAATAAAAAGCTCATAGAGGCTCATATTTTTTTCCTGGCTGATAGTTGCAATTTTAAAAAAACACAAATGTATCTGGAAGGCAATAGTGAATACGCTTCATGATCTCCCGAAGCCGGGTTTTCTCATTCAGTATCAATTGTATGCCGTCATGGCAGATTTATTTGTCAATAATATTACAGTGACAGAGTTACACCCTGATAAATAATATGTAAAGAAAATATTTTACGCCGCTTCGCCGATGCACTTTTTATAAAAATGCTTGCATATTTATCTGCGTGTTTGCTATATTGTGATTGTTGATCAGATCCCGTTTTCTTCGGTGATCTGGCACCATGGGGGTGCCCGTTTCGGGCTGAGATTATACCCTTTGAACCTGATACGGATAATACCGGCGAAGGGAATGTGTGCGGAACCAGTTTTTTCCCTCCAACATTCGCTCCACTCAGGATTAAAGCAATCACCTTATCTCGTTCCCTCATGATACATACTACTGCAAAGCAGGAGATTATATCATGAAAATCAGCAAAGTTGCAACAATTGCGGGTTCAGATTCCGGCGGCGGTGCGGGTATTCAGGCTGACCTGAAAACAATTTCCGCCCTCGGAGGGTTCGGCATGAGCGTTATCACCGCTCTTACCGCTCAGAACACCTGCGGCGTTCAGGGGATATTTGAAGTCCCTCCCGATTTCATCGCACAACAGTTTGATTCCATAATGAGCGACATCGGTGTTGATGCGGCAAAAACAGGGATGCTCGCGACTCCGGAAATTCTGTCCATCGTGGCAGACAAAATCATGGAATACAGAATCGAAAAACTCGTGGTGGATCCTGTCATGGTGGCAAAAGGCGGCGCACGTCTTCTTTCCGGTAAAGCGGAACACACCATGATCGACCGGCTTATCCCCCTCTCACTGGTTATCACGCCCAACATCCCGGAAGCGGAAGTGCTCACATCGCTGTCAATTACCGGCATCGATGAAATGAAACGTGCTGCCGAGATAATCCACTCAATGGGGGCGCGCAATGTTGTCATAAAGGGGGGACATCTCTCCGGCGATGCCGTCGATGTGCTGTATGACGGCAGTACGTTTCACGAAATGCGGACCGAAAGGATCGCGACAAAAAATACTCACGGCACCGGCTGCACCTTTTCAGCTGCTGTTGCCGCCGGACTGGCTTCTGGGCTTACCGTCATTCAGGCAGTAACCAGAGCGAAGGAATATGTCACAACTGCTATCCGTTTTTCTCTCGAACTCGGAAGCGGCCACGGTCCCACCAATCATTTTGCCGAAGTCATGAACGACCGGGAAAAGTTCATCTGCATTGAGTCGCTGCAGAGGGCCTTCGTGAAACTGCACCGCAGCAGGTGCGGCGCCATCATTCCGGAAATTCAGTCGAACCTTGGATACGCTCTTCCCTGTCCTGTCAATGAATCCCACGTCGCCGCCTTCCGGGGACGATTGATCAGGTCGGGAGACCATGTGTCAAAAATTCATGACCCTTCCTTCGGGGCATCGCATCATATCGCCCGCATAATCCTTACGGTTATGGAATTCGACAATTCCATCAGATCAGCAATGAATATACGGTATTCAGAGGGTATTGTCGAAGCGTGCAGAGCGCTGTCGCTTTCCATCGACAGCTTCAGCCGCGGCGATGAGCCCCGTGATGTCAGCTCAACAGAAGGGGCATCATTGCCATGGGGAGTCCGGAAGGTGCTTTCATCACGCACTGATGTTCCGGACATTATTTATGACCGGGGAGATATCGGCAAGGAACCGATCGTACGGGTCCTTGGGAAAAACCCGGAAAAGGTTGCCGACATGGTCATTGCGATTTCTGAACAAATGAAAAAGACCACACCACAATAAACGTCACTAAATAATTTAAAAGGAGACACTATGGAACTTAATGAAATAACAATAACAAGAGCGATTGTTGACCGCTTTTCAAAAAAACTGATTGCATACACCGACATTGACACCGCTATTGTCGGCGCCGGTCCATCGGGTATGGTAGCGGCATATTTTCTTGCGAAGGCCGGGAGGAAAGTCGCCATTTTCGAAAGGAAACTGAGCATCGGCGGGGGCATGTGGGGCGGCGGCATGATGTTCAATGAAATTGTCATCCAGAAAGAGGGGAAGGACATTCTGGAGGCTTTCGGCATTACCTGCACCGAATACGAACCCGGCTATTTTACTGCCGATGCTGTGGAAGCAACAACCACAATTTGCTCTGCGGCGTGCCGTGCCGGGGCAAAGGTGTTCAACTGCATGAGCGTGGAGGACGTTATCATCCGCGATGGCGCGGTTACGGGGCTGGTAATCAACTGGTCCCCTGTCGAAATGGCGGGACTGCACGTCGACCCCCTTTCAATTGCGGCTAAAACGGTTATTGACTCCACGGGCCATGATACCGAGGTCCTCCGGGTGATCGCGCGTAAGGCCGATATGCGGCTGAACACTGAAACCGGAGACGTAATGGGAGAACGATCCATGTGGGCCGATAAAGCTGAACAGCTCACCATTGAGAACACCCGTGAGATTTGCCCGAATGTGTATGTGGCAGGGATGTCTGCAAATGCAGCCTTTGGAGGCCCCCGAATGGGACCGATATTCGGCGGCATGCTGCTTTCCGGGAAAAAAGTGTCCGAACTGATTCTCAGCAGGAACAGATAGTCCGCATTTTCCGGCAGGCTCCCCCGTCCTTCCTCTGTACAGGGGGAGCCGGGGCAGCCATCAATTGTCAGTAAGACTGCGGGGATGAAAATTTTAACAATTATTCACGCCCCTGCCCCTGAATTATATGTTGACACGAAAATTTCATGGATATTTAATGAATGCAGTTTTCAATAATACCATTATTTGATGAAATTATTGAAGAAAATCAGCACAATCAATATTCCGGCACCATCGGGCGTTACAATTAATGACAAAACAGATTACCACAATTACCGACAAAACCCAGTTTCAGGATATTTTTTACAAACTCTTCTCAAACAATGACATTTTCCTGAAAACAAAAAGCGGCGACCTGAAAATTAAATTTTTCGGATATACGGAAGGACTGGCTGCGTTCAGGATCCCTTTCCTGAAAAATATTCAGGAGAACATTCTGATATTTTCCAGGACTGAAGGGAATATCATCTATGCACAGATGAAATTCGCCGAAAAGCAGGAAGAGGATATGTATATTTTCTATCCTGAGAAGATACAGATTATTTCCGAAAACAGAAGGGAATCCCGGTCTACACTGCAGGGAGAGGGAAGCAAAAATGTCCTGTATATAACAAATCTGATATCAGATTTTATAATCGAGAACTCAATTGCTCTTGACCAGAAGAAAGCGGACAAGGTCCGTGAAATACTTCGTTTTGACATGGAAAAACAGTTTCATTACATTAAAACATTTTTCTGCAATGAGGGGTCGACTGATCCCCGCATGAAATTTTTCTTTGAGGAAAAACGTCCCCTCTTCATGCCGGATATATCCAAACCGCCACAGGAAAAAGACCAGCGGAATTATAATCAATATGTCAATGAGATCTATTCAAAAGATTTTTATCTTCAAAACCGGAAGCAGTTTATCTCCGAGGCATCAGTTCCAATTCTTTATAAAGCGAAAATTCCCTACGGGTACATCCAGACAAACAACACCACACCTCTTTCAGAATCAGCAATGACGCTGGTAAAGAGAATGGCCATCGTGGCAGAGGAAATTTTCCACAAATACAAAATATTCCCCGTATCGGACGAGAAACTCCTCGTTTCAGACATCTCGAAACGCGGCCTTTCAATTGTGTTTAAAGAACGAAAGTTTATCCGGTATTTCAAGGAGCGCAGTCTTGTGTATTTTGACCTGATATTTCCAGAAAATAAAAAAGCTTCAATACTTGCTGTCGTGAGGAACATCACGCTTCTGGAAAACAAGATTATCAAGATTGGCTGCGAAGTGAAAGAAACTGACGCCCTCAGCGAGGTCAACTACGACGAATTTCTTGAAAGCCTTGGTGAAAGCACAGATTAAATACTACGTCCCTGGGTTTTTTATCCCATGGTTTTCTTATTACTGCAATGTCCGTTCCGATACATTTTCAGCATGAATATTATAGGGACATGTTAGACATGCATGTCTGCACAGTTCATGAAACCGTTCCGTGTCTCCCCTGCTCAGGGCTTCACTTGCCTCACGGCATACCTTTGACTGCTTCACGCAGTCCTCATTGCTGTGTTTTCCGCACATGGAGCTGACAAAACGGCAGACCTCCGCCATGTGTTCCGGTTTCAGATACATTTTTGACTGCAGCATGAGAATACAGTTCTGACGCGCAACTCCGCAGAGAATTTCATCCTCAATTGATCTCGCTGATAGTTTTCCCGGTTCACTCATTTCCATTACCTATATTTTCTCAAAACAGCCTGATTTCAGCGATTTATATGCGCTATGCACAAGTTTCATTTCCTGTGATATCCTTTCCAGAGATGGTTCCCAGGGTCTCCCGTCAATATAATCCTGGACAAAAGCCCGGTGCATTGCCTTGAAACCGAGAAAGTCAAAGGGATTGACAAAAGAAATCCTCTTTTTTCTGCCGTGAGCCGAACAGAACAATCCGTTGCTTTCAAAGGTGATAACACCTTCCGTGCCATATATTTTTGACAGCGCCACTCCCTTCAGGGGATTCGGAATTCTCCATGAATGAAGAAGCTTTCCCGCAGTACCGTTACGAAATTTCACGAAGAGCATCAGGGAATCTTCAAATGGAATATTGGTATCATAGGCAACAGCGGGTTTGACCGCGATGGTCTCCAGAGGTTCCGATGCCGCGAGAGAAACAAGGGCATTTACCCAGTGCACCCCTCCCTCAAGTAGCGCGCCTCCACCCATCATTTCCTTATCAGTCCTCCAGCCCCCCACTTTATCGCGGTTTGTTTTGTTAACTTCAAAAAAAAGCGGTTCACCGATAATCCCGGCCTCAATATGCTTTCTGATTTTTTTTATAATCGGTTTGTAATAATAATTTTCCGCAACGGTGCACCGGACTCCATTTTTCGCTACTGCCTTTACGATGGAATCCAGCTCTTTAATCGTCCGCGTTACCGGTTTTTCTATTATGATATCCTTCTTCTTCCCCGCCGCGAGGACCGCAAGTTCAGCATGACAGGCGTGGGGGGTGGTGATAAATACTATATCTACGGAATCAGAGGCCGCGGCTTCTTCACAGCTGCTGAAATAATCTGAACCTTTTATTTTCTCCGCAAGCTGTTTCGCTTCAGACACTTCCCTGCTTGCAAAGGTCAGCTCAATGCGGGGATATAGTTTCTTCAGTATTTTTGCATGACGGTGGGCGATAAAGCCGCACCCGAAAAAACAAATTCTCGGCAGTAATTGTTTCATTGTGGTCTTTTCTCCTTTACCATCAATTCATATCGCGGCAGTGCGGTAATGCTTCGATCATTTCCCCAAAGCTCATTTTTTTGCCAGCAGTGACGACACCCTGAGAGCGTTGGCACCGATTGTGAGACTCGGATTCACTGAACCCCCGGATGGCATGAAAGAGGCATCGGTAACATAAAGATTTTTCACCCCCCACACCCTGCATTCAGGGTCAAGCACCGATGTGTCCGGTGACGTGCCGAACCTGCAGGTGCCGATCGCGTGGGAAAATGTTTCAATAGGGAACGTGTATACCGGCAGCGCCCCCGCTTTCACCAGTATGCGCCGCGCCACTCGATACAGCGCTTTTCTGGCAGCATAGTCGCGCGCAGCGTAGCGGTGATACACTCTGAGAGCCGGCATCCCGAACCTGTCAGTTCTGCTTATGTCGGGATACACTCTGTTGGAATACTGCGGGACATCCTCCGCGATACAGAGCAGATTCAGCAGAAACTGCGAGGCAAAAGCCGCGACATTCTTCAGTCCCGCGGGGACATTCGCCTTCATTACTCCCGTACCGGGTGTGTGTATTTCCTGAATAATTCCCCATCCCCCGGCAGGAGATTTTTTCTTCTCAGGATCTCCATGGTAAAAATCAGATATTGAAACGAGCTTATGGAACACCTCTTCAGGGTTCGCCCGTACCGGCATAATGCCGCTCACAACGCCATTGATATGCCGCATCAGGTGACGGCCGATTATATCACCACGCGGGCACTCATGTTCAATCCCCGACGTCACGAGAAGATGCGGTGTCGCCAGGGCCCCTGCGGCGCAAATTATGTTCTTCGCTTTTATCTCCCGCTTCTCGCCGTTCTCCTGATCAACAATATCGACCGATACCGCTTTCCCTTTCACAACATTGATCCGGACAACCCTGCAATTCGCCAGGACCGCCGCTCCATACCTCATCGCCTCAGGAAGCACCGCCACAGAAAGGTCATTCTTCGCCTCAACCTTACAGAGATAATGATCACAGGTGTGACACATAACACAGGCATTTCCGTCCCGTGTTCCCTTGAAATTTATTGCAAGGGGGATATGCGCCGGATGCAGCCCTAACTTCTCCGCCGCATCCCATATCCTCTTTGAAGGGGCAGTCAGTACCGGGGCTTTCTGCGGAAAATCAGACTTCCGCTTCGGCTCAGTGATATCCTCCCCTCGCATTCCCGCCACCATCTGCAGCCTTTCCGCTTCATCATAGAAGGGCTCCATGTCGCGATAACTGACAGGCCATGCTGTTTCACCGTTCCTGACTTCGAAATCACCGCCGGGAGCGCCTAAAAAATCATCCTCACGCATCCGGAACGCCGCAGCGCCATAGAATGTCGACATCCCTCCCACGGTGTCATCAGGCCAGGTCTCCTCAACTTTTCCTTTTTTCTGGTTGATATAGAACGGCGTACATCCGCGGTACATCGGGTCTTCAAGATGCAGCTTCACCTCATCCCAGCAGGAATCGTCCCGCGCCACCCATACCCCGCGTTCAACCACAAGAACATCCCTGCCGGCCTTCGCAAGATTATATGCGGCAAATGCCCCGCCGAAACCGCTTCCGATTATAATATATTCATAGCTCTTCTTTATTTTCATAATGCCCCGTACATCATAGTAAGTGGTGTCCCCGTAGAAACTGCTTTTTATGTCCGGAAAGAACACTCCCCCGTGCAGGCGGGGGAGCAGAATATCATAATAATACTACCATTGCGATATTGAGTTATCGGTACTTTTTACAAAAAGGGCCACACGCCTTCCTGGTAAGCGCGTATATAAAGGAAGAGAAACGCTCCCCCTTCAAGGAGCCATGTCCAGGCCTGCATATAGGTCCCCTTCAGCGCGATCCAGCCGGAATGACCGGTGTCGGCCCACAGGTTTATGGTAAATCTGCGCCTCCATGGCATCAGCAAAGGAAGCCCCACACTGCTGGGCATGTCCGCCAGGAAATGAATCAGGAGACTCACAAGCCCCAGCACCGCCCACCACACATTGAATGGAAGCACAAGAAGCGTAACCACCCCCGCGAAGAGCAATGAGTGCGACCAGGTACAGTGAAACGAGTCCTTTACAATTCCCAGCCAGATCGGAATAACATCAAGGTTCGGCAGCCAGTGGGCGATAAAACTGACGGCAACGGCTTCCATTGAAAATGCTTCAATATTGCCATTCGTCAGCTCAGGTGCATAGGATGATATGGCAAAGGCCACGGCAACATGTCCTAATTGCATTTATTTTTTCTCCTCATAAAAGTTGATCTTCAGGAAATCCTCCTTCGCCTTCTTCGCGTGGGGATCAAAGAGCATCGCAACGCCGATGCAGGTAATAAGCGCAAAGAAATAAAGCCCCAGTCCCTGGCCCACAGTAAATGGCCGCCCGGGAACTTCAAAGAGCAGAATCAGAAGAACGGTGACAATACCTGCAAGTATAATTCCTATAAAAGGGGTCCGTAATAACATAATTTCTCCCATAAAAATTTTGTTCAAAAAAAAATACACAGAGAAATACAAAAAATACCGTGACAAAAAAAATGTCAACAGAATATCAAAAAAAAGG
>ENA-UPTA01000651-UPTA01000651.1-activated-sludge-metagenome-genome-assembly--contig:-NODE-651-length-40565-cov-9.043668_pt1 | contig 40565 bp, 39 predicted proteins | sample MGYA00238184_ERZ773361 | MGnify/ENA primary metagenome ERZ773361 (study PRJEB29100, sample SAMN05720205) | activated sludge metagenome | isolation source: anaerobic digester from wastewater... | reverse complement strand
TGCAACATCACTTTAATTATTTTGCGTAATCAATAGCCCGTGTTTCCCGGATCACTGTTACACGAATCTGTCCTGGGTATTGCATTGTCTCTTCAATCTTTTTGGCTACATCGCGGGCAAGCCTGACCGATTCAAGATCATCTATGTCGTCCGGGCGGACGATGATGCGAACTTCGCGGCCAGCCTGTATGGCATAACTCTGTGATACACCTTTGTAAGAATTGGCGATTTCCTCAAGCGCACGCAGCCGCTTGATGTACTGTTCCAGGTCTTCACGCCGGGCGCCGGGCCGGGCGCCTGAGATCGCGTCAGCGGCTTCAACGATAATGGCTTCCACGCTCTCCTGGTCGGTCTCATGGTGATGGGAGGAAATGCAGTTTGCCACCGTCTGACTGACTCCATAGCGCCGGGCAAACTCCGCCCCGATCACAGCGTGGGTGCCTTCCGTGTTATGGTCCATCGCCTTGCCCAGGTCATGCAGCAAGCCGCCAGCCTTAGAAACTTCAACATTCGCGCCAAGCTCTGCTGCCAGAATGGCAGACAGCTTGGATACTTCAACCGCATGGGAGAGCTGGTTCTGGCCATAAGAGGTTCTATATTTTAGCCGTCCTAACACCCGTAATATTTCGGGATGCAAACCGGCCACTCCGGCATCAAAGGCAGCCTGCTCACCTGCTTCGATGATTGATTTTTCGACAGCAGCTTCTTCATCAGCCAAAACTTTCTCGATATGGGCAGGATGGATCCTGCCATCCAGGATCAACCGCTCAAGGGAGCGGCGGGCAATTTCACGGCGGACCGAGTCAAAACAAGAAATTGTTACCGCTTCGGGAGTATCATCCACAATCACATCAACCCCGGCTGCCTGTTCAAAGGCACGGATGTTGCGGCCGTTTCTCCCGACGATACGTCCCTTCATCTCTTCATTCGGCAGAGAAACGATCGAAGTGGAAACGCTGGCTACATGGTCAGAAGCCACCCGCTGGATCGAGTCTGCGATAATGTCCCTCGCCCGTTTTTCTCCTTCTGCACGGGCTTCAGCCTCTATCTGCCTGATAATGCGGGCCATATCATTACGGCCTTCTTTTTCTGCATCTGCTAAAAGCTGGGCACGGGCTTCTTCCAGGCTCATTTCAGCCACCCGCTGCACTTCCTCCAATTGCTGCTGGTACAGCTTTTCGATCTCATTTGAGCGCTTGTCAATCGTGCTCTGGCGTTTATTCAAAGCAGCTTCGCGTTGTTCCAGCCTTTCAACCCTGGCATCGATCTCAGTTCTGCGCTTTTGCAGACGTTCTTCCTCACGGGAAAGATCAGCCCGGCGGCGTGAAACCTCATTTTCGCTTTCCTGCAGAATCTTCAAAGCATTGTCTTTTGCCTCCAGTTCAATTACCTTGGAAGTTTCGCGAGCTTGATTAACAAGATTATCTGCTTTTTCCTGCTGTTCCTGCTGGTACTTTGCCATCCTGGATGAGACAATGCTCCTTGTTATGAGCCAGACCAGTATTGCACTGACGACCAGGCAGATTACGATGAAAATCCAAATAAAGTTATTTCCAAACATGGTTTATTCCTCAGTATTTCCTATAATCTCGGTAGAATCTTCAGCGTGCATTTGCTGCCAGGTCTCCAGGATGATGGGTTTAATCACCGGGTAAGAAAAGCCAAGCCTGCCCAAATAGCCGCCCAGCCGATTGGCAAAGGGCTTCCATTCAAGCCCCTTCAACCTTCTGTGATACTTCGCAGCAGCTTTACGCGCCTGGCTATCTTCATCAGGAGCACTGGCAAGTGCATCTGTTATCACCTCTTCATTGACACCCTTCTGGCGTAACTCATACTTAAGAGCACGATGGCTGCGCGGCCGAAATGCTGCCCGGTTTTCTATCCATTGCTGCGCAAATTGCGCATCCCCAATGTAGCCTTTCTTCTCTAACCGCAGCAACACTTCACTGATAACCAGTGGATCATAACCGGCAGTTCCAAGCCTGTCTTTCACCTCAAGGACTGAGCGCGGGCGGTAGCTGAGGAAATGTAATGCCTTCTGGTAAGCGCCCTCAATTTTGTCTTCCTCCTGCAGAGAAGCGATTTTCTCATCGCTCAAAGCCTGGCCGCTACGCAGCCATGCAGCCACCACATTGGACAGTCCAAAGACAAATTCCCCATCCAGGTAGATATTGACCCGGTCAGGATGCTTCTTTTGCGGCTCAATTGCAGTAATGATCCCAGCCATAAAAAAACACAGCCATCCACCTTGCAGGTGTGGCTGTGTAAAGAATTATCAGACGTATGCCAGAAAAACGATTAACTGAAGGCTTTACCTAAACAAATACATGGCTGAAAAAGGTTAGTCCCAAAATTCAAACGATCTCTTGCTTGAATATTCACAGTAATCACTATCTGGCTGCCATTCCGAATAGCAAAAGGAATGGTGGATATTAGAATGTGCGGCAGATTGCTCTGCCAGTTTCCCAGTGCCCTTTCAGGGCATCCAAACGCAAACGTCAAAATTCAAACACACCACAAACCCGCAATGAAAAATGAAAAGGTTTGTTTCTGGTGCTAATTATACATTATTTCTGCGGTAATATACTAGTGAAAACCAATTACAAGCCAAATACAAGGACGATGCATGATAAACATCACCAGAGAAGAAGCCCTGAATTATCACCGGCTGAATGGGAAACCTGGGAAGCTTGAAGTGATCCCAACCAAGCCGCTGGAAAACCAGCGCGACCTGAGCCTGGCTTACACCCCGGGTGTGGCATACCCGGTGCTTGAAATCGAACACGATCCATTGAATGCATATGAATACACGAATAAAGCCAACCTGGTCGCGGTTGTCTCAAATGGAACCGCCATCCTGGGTTTGGGAGCACGCGGCGCACTGGCTTCGAAGCCTGTCATGGAAGGCAAAGGCGTTTTATTTAAGAAATTTGCGGATGTGGATGTGTTCGACCTGGAGATCAATGAAACCGACCCGGATGCATTGGTTAGAACAATAACCTCATTGGCACCAACCTTTGGCGGCATCAACCTGGAAGATATCCGGTCACCCGAGTGTTTTGTGGTCGAACAGAAAGTTCAGCAAGCGGTGGATATTCCAGTTTTTCACGACGACCAGCATGGCACAGCAATCATCCTTTCCGCTGCGTTGTTGAATGCATTAGAAATTATCGGCAAGAAACTGGAGGAAATTAAAGTGGTCTTCTCCGGTGCGGGAGCTGCCGGAATTGCCTGCGCCAGGCAGCTGCATGCCATGGGAGTTCCCCGCGAAAATATCTGGATGTGTGATATTGCAGGTTTGGTATACAAGGGGCGCCAGGAAGAGATGTTTACGGAAAAAGCATGGTTTTCCAACGGTGACCAGCCTGCCAGCCTGGCAGATACTTTTGAAGGGGCTGATGTTTTCATCGGGCTTTCTACCGGTAAGATTGTCTCCTCAGAAATGGTAAAACGCATGGACAGGGATCCAATCATTTTCGCAATGGCTAATCCAGACCCTGAAATCAGTTTTGATGATGCCAGGGCAGCACGCCCGGATGCCATTGTAGCGACCGGCAGGTCTGATTACCCAAACCAGATAAACAACGTACTTGGATTTCCCTTTATCTTCAGGGGTGCTCTGGATGTAAGGGCGAGAGTGATCAACCAGGAAATGAAAAGTGCTGCCTCTCAGGCCTTGGCGGCCCTGGCACATGAGCCGGTACCGGCAGATGTCTTGCGGGCGTACCATGCCGAACACCTGGAATTTGGCAAGGATTACCTGGTGCCCAAACCCTTGGATAAACGGGCGCTTGTTTGGGTGTCGCACGCTGTAGCAGAGGCAGCCATAAAAAGCGATGCCGCCAGGAAGTCGATTGACCTGGGAGACTATTTATTCAAGTTGCAGCAGCTTGCCGACAGGTTATAAAGTCTGCAGCTGTTTCATGCTACAATAACCTCATGGAAAAGCCAACAGCCAGAGGGCTGGTCACACAACCCATGCAAAAACACCACCGGCAGACTGCCTGGCAGGTTTTGGTACCTTTTTTTGTTGTTACTGCGGGATTGGTTACCCTCATGGTACTGGTCCTTATAGCAAACTCGGCATCTGGCAGCCTTGAACACCTGGCAAATTTATCCATCCTTTGGCTGATCCTTCCGGCTCTGGGTATCACTGGTTTTCTGGTGGTTATCTTAATCGCAAGTATTGTTCTGGTAGCCAGGATTACTGCCTGGGTTCCACTTGCTGGCTTGAAAACAAGTACCTTTGTTTACCAGGCAGCCATAATGATCCATAAAGCAGCTGATTCTGCCACTGCTCCAGCTATCAAAGTCAAAGAGATCTCCGCTGGGGCTCAAGCCTTGTTTCGCCGCAAAAAAAATAACCTGTGAATAATTGAGGAAAAATGGACAAGAGCGAGAACTGGAAATTAAAAACACTATTGCTGGGGGTTGGTATTGGTGCAGTTACAGGATTGATTGCCAGCCTGATTATTGTCCAGCGGGCAGAACAAACCAATTCAAAGCCCGCGCTAACTGCTGGCGATGGGGTGAAAGTAGGCCTCGGCTTATTAGGCGTCTTGCGCCAGATTGCAGATTTTGGAATATCCAAACACTGATACCTGCCTGTGGATCATTCTCCACGACTGATCACCCTGGGAGTATTGACCAGGGATTACATCTTATCAGAAACCGGGACAAGCCATGAAGATATTCCCGGCGGAGAAGCTGTATACAGCGCTGCCGGAATGGTATTCGCTGGCGAGAAACCAGGCTTATGCGCCCGTATCAGCGAGTTATATCCCCAGGATTGGCTGGACCAGTTTGAACTCAAAGGGATCGATACCTCAGGTGTACTGATAAAACCCGAGATCGATGATGGAATCCAGTTCTTTGTTAATCTGAATATTAATACCACCTCGAATGAAAACCCAATCACCCACTATGCGAATTTAGGAAAACCGGTACCCAAGGCGCTGCTTGGATACACCAACCCTTCCCAGCAGACCGATTCCCAGACGAAAGCCTCTGATAGGTTTATCCGCAGTTCTGAGATACCCGCTTCCTACCTGGATGCTATCGGCGCCCATTTGTGCGAAATGGATTATCTTTCTTACATGAACATTCTGCAAGGGTTAAAGCAAAGCAACATGCGCACAATCAGTGTAAACCCTGGTTTGGGGATGATGAATTCATTGTTCTTCAACCTGTTCCCTGACCTGATCCGTGATGTGACCATTTTCCACACCAATGAAACCAGGATCAGGCAGCTCTTTTATGGGAAAGTTGAAGACCTTTGGGTAATGGCAGAAACCATCAGCCTGTGGGGGCCGGAATTTGTTGTAATCCGCCGCGGAAACCAGGGTCAATTTGTTTACAACCGCACAACCCGAAAACGCTGGATGATCCCAGCTTACCCGAACCAACCCAGAGATGCAATAGGCGCAGGGGGTTCACTTTGCGGCGCATTCCTTGCAGATTATTTGAAAAATTATGACCCCCTCAGGGCATGCCTGATCGGCTCGATCGCAGCATCATTTGCAATTGAGGGGGTGGGACCGCTTTACCTCATAGACGCATTACCCGGCCTGGTGGATATGCGTTACAACAGGTTATCAGAATTGGTGCAGGAGATGTAACTGATATAGCCATCAAAGACAAGGAGGACCAATGGATACCGGATATGCAATCGAAGTAGCTGTAAACCTATTTCTCCAAAGCCTCGGAGACTGGTCGTACGGAATTATGAAAACAATCAGCTACCTGGGCCAGGAAGAATTTTTCCTGATGCTGATGCCATTCCTGTATTGGTGTGTAGACGCCAGCTTAGGTTTAAGGATTGGATTGATGCTTCTGCTAAGCACCGGGATAAATGGTTTCTTTAAGGTCTTATTTGCCGGGCCGCGCCCCTACTGGTTTGAAGGCAGCGTTGAGGGGGTTACGGGAGAAAGTTCCTTCGGAATCCCTTCCGGGCATGCCCAAATTGCAGCCTCAGTATGGGGATATATGGCAGCCCTGTTTAAGAAACGGGCATTCACTATTACAGCGATTGTGATCATCTTCCTGATCGGGTTATCCAGGTTGTTCCTGGGTGTCCACTTTTTACGCGATGTGCTGATAGGCTGGCTGATTGGAGCATTACTGGTCCTGCTATTTGTCAAGTTAGAGCCGGCATTCATCAAGCTTGTAAAAAAATGGAGTTATCCGCAAAGGCTAACTGGTATTTTGCTGGGCTGCGCCTTACTTATGATCATATTCCTCATCCCGTACTGGCTTAGGGAGAATTACCTGCTGCCGCAGGATTGGATTACTAACGCACTGGCAGACGTACCGGATGTCTCCCCGCAACCATTATCCAAAGATGGTATTTTTACCGTAATTGGAACCATGCTGGGTATGCTGCTTGGGTATACCTGGTTTACCCATAAATATGGAAATTTCGATACAAAAGGGAAATTCGGCGTAATCCTGCTTCGATTTGCCCTTGGATTGGCAGGTGTACTCCTGATCTGGTTCGGTTTGGGGCAGGTGTTTCCAAGGTCTGAAGACCTGGTGAGTTACGCGCTGCGGTTATTCAGGTATACATTGATCGGGTTGTGGGTCTCAGCAATAGCGCCAGTGATCTTCATTTTGCTTAGGCTGGCAAATAAGCCATCAAAACAATCCGGGTAAGCCAAGTTATCTGGATTAATGTATAATCAATCTAGAGATCATTAAAGGAGGTTTCTATGCGAAAAATTGGATATTTCCTGTTTGGATCATTATTGGGCGGTCTGATAGGAGCTGGAATAGCCCTTTTATTCACTCCAACCTCCGGTGCAGAGATTCGCGGAAACATCCGTTCATATACCATGCATACGATCGATGAAGTCAAGAATGCAGCGGTGCAAAGAAGGGATGAGCTCCAGAAGCAACTCGAACAGTTGCGGACCGGATCTTCTGTGAAGGTTGAATAAACAGGCAACCAGACATTCAAACCCCATCCACAATTGTGAATGGGGTTTTTGTTATTCCTGGTTTATCCCAAACTGGTACCCTGCAGGTGTTCGGGTGAACCGCGTGGTACCGCTGATAACTATTACAGCTTCGTTAAAAATTGATCCGTCCACAGGGATGCGAAGGGTGTCACCGGATTCAATCTTAAATTGCTCAATGGTTGTCTCTTCACCATATTTAATCAAAGAAACTCTAAACGACTGTGGCAGCGATTTGCTGACTTTGACAAATCCGTCAGCAACCCATCCGCCGTCACCTGATTCAAAATCGGTAAAGTAATCCAATTTCTGGATCGAAACATCATCAACCAACAAGCCTTCCCCATTCACTGCCGGATCGGTGACATACTCAAATCGGATATAAACACGTTTTCCTGCAAAAGGAGAAAGGTCGACTGATTCCTGGATCCATGATTCACTCTGCCCATTGTAGCCCCAACCGTAACTGTTTCCTGAAGGGTTGTAATTCGTGCCGCTTTCTGTCTGCAGGATCTCCCAGTGTTCTCCGTCCAGACTGGCTTCTACATACAGGTAGTCATAATCCGTTTCAATATCATACCAGGTCCAAAAAGTCATTTCAACCGGTGCATAGGCACTCGAAAGGTCAAATTCTCTGGAAAGGGTCATGTTCGAATCATCACCGCGGTTAGACCAGTAAGCAAAATTCCCTGAATTTGGCTCTACCGGTAGCAAATCGACCATGCTTGAACCTTGAACCACAATCTCATAAGGCGAGGAGCACTCGACAAGGATGTAATCCGTTCCAAATTGCTTTACTGAACGGTTCTGCAATTCGAAATTACACGAATCAACTATTTCAGTAGGTCCAGCAGTTCCAGCATCCCGGTAATACTTGTAGGCGTACCTGCCATCACCGGCTGATGCATCATTCAAGTAATTGGCAACAACCCAATCTGCAAAGAACTCTTCTGAGGTCAAGTATGCCTCGCCCTCATCGCTGGGGATACTGTTCCGCTTAAAAACCGCATCCACTCCATCAAAACCATTTTCGGGGGCATTTACCAACTGCTGGGTCACTTTTTCACCGAACCGTTCCAGGATGTATGTCACAAACAGGAATGAAGCCCCGTAACTTGGTCTGGTCTGGTAGGAATCCACCGGCCATGTATTCAGTTGCCAGTCCGGGTCCTCAAGGAAAAGGTAGTCCATGCCACCCGGGTTAAATGAGTTCAACAAGGCAGCCAGCTCGGAAAAACCTTCGTTTACCCACCCATCTTCATTCTTATCTTGATAGAAATGGATCATATGCTGGAACTCATGTGCCAGGACGCCATACGTGTAATCATCTGAGAGCGAGTTGTAATCAGAGCTGACAAAAATGATCTCATGGGCATTGCTGTACTGGTGCACTTCCGGCAGGTAGGAGTCAGAAGAAGAGAAATAGCCCCCCACACTGCCCATCCCTTTGGCAAACAGGACATAAATGTGGGGATCGTTATCCACCCCTGGCGACCACTCGCTTCCAAAAAACTCACGGTTTGTCGGGTAGATCTTCAACTCAAAGGCATCGCATAATGCCTGGAGTTCGCTGTCCTTATACCGTACATCCTCCCCAACCCAGAAGTACAGGTGATCCCGCTCGCATCCCAGTTTTGCGGTCAGCTGGTAAGGCTGGTTTGTATCATTATTGAAAGCCCAGAAAGTCTCCCTGTCTCCTGGTGCATAATCCGTTGGTTTTTCCAGGCTGATTTCCTGAACCTTATCAGTCAATCCAAACTGGTAGGCAAGCTGGTTTGGGTCGCTCTCCCGTACTGCTGTAGAGTACAACCGTTCCAGATTCTGGAAAGCTTCCGGCTGGACGGGATTAACGTTAATTACCGGGGTGTTTTCAGGGGTGGGGCTGGCAAGGATAGGTAACAGCGTTTCGATGACATTCGGCTCTTCTGATACCGTCCTGGCAGCAAATAAAACCCCGCCTAAGGCTATTACGGAAACAAGGATACAACATATTACTACCAGGATTATGGCTGCAATGGCCAGAATCCATCCTGATGAAGGCTTCATAACTCCTCGACTTGATTAAGAAAAAGCGCTGTGTAATTATATCGGTGAGGTCTGGAAATTTCAAATCAACTGGCAGCCCTGGTGCGAGCATCAGCAGGATTGCCTGGTTTGGAAAAGTACATGCTGGAACCGATCCCAAGGGCAATCCAGAGGTACGGCAAACCAAAAGAATCGAGGCTGAAACCCTCAAAAGCAAGACCGATCAAGGTGAATATTACCATCCAACCCATTGCAGCAGGCAATTTACCGGTATTTTTCAATTTTGCAGGAATTCCCTCAGCCATAAAGAACAGCCAGCTAATGAATGCACTGAATCCAATGATTCCTGTTTCCGCCAGCAAGCGAATCCACAGGCTTTTTGAATTTAACAGGGTATCGGTCCGAAATATTAGCTCTCGCACTTCGGTGAGTTTCCAGGCATAGGGGTGAAGGGTTTCTGGAAAGAAAAACCCGCTGTTTCCAAGTCCCGCGCCCAGGATGGGATACCTTTCAAAAACCCCCCAACCGGCATCCCAGTAGACAAACCTGGCAGCCAGTGAAAGTTTTTCTGCATAGTACAGCAAGGCATCCCTGTGTTGGAAATCAAATTCGAACAGGCTGGCCATCCGCATATCCATTTTGCTGAGGGCGAACCCTAAACCTATGACGAGGCCAATGCCTGCGGCTGCAAGGATTATGAACCACACAACCTGGAATATAACCTTAAGGAACCTGGCGGATTGCTTTATCCGGTCCATATTGAAAATGCGCTGGTTCACCTTATTCAATAGCTGCAAAGCAGCCAGGACTACCGGTACAGCCAGCATGACCAGCAGTGCAGCCAAACCTATGCGCGAATAGGTGAGAAGAAGCACAGCGATACCCAGCACCAGCAGCAGGTTTTCAATGCTCAATTTCCATACCTTTAATCGAAAAGCACTTGTCCTGGTTATGCTTGCAGCCAGCCAATACGGGATGAACAGAACGTTCATCTGGTGAGCCAGCCAGGACGGTTCCAATGCGAACCCGGAAACCCGTTGCCGGAAAAGCGGGCCAACAGAATACAGTTCGTGAATGCTTTTCATCCAGGCAGGGTAGCGTGAAATTGCCGCCCAGCTGACCGCCTGGGCTAAACTCCAGATCACGATCAGTGCACCTGCAATGGAAATCCATTGCAAGGTTTTTCTTAAACTTGCTTCATCCTGGATGATAGTGACTGTAACAAGGTAAAAAAGTATACCGATGATGAGAGTCGCCAGCGCAGTACCAACCTCAAACACCACACCGTGTCCCTTATATAATGGAATTGCATAATAAACCGAGAGCAGGGATGAAATCAAAGCCAGAAAAAAGAAAAGAAACAACGGTAAAGTTGTTTTGGGCAATGCGCCGTGCTTAAGCAGATACGGTATTAACCAGATAACCGCCAGTACTGCCAGGAAGATGCCAGACGGGGCTGCAACCGTGTCTGAACGGACAAGTTTGACCACCAACGGCATGCTGGTAACTGGCAGGGATACCAGCAGGAGCACCCATACCACCCAACTCACCCGTTTGATCCATCCGGGCAACACAGGCATTGTCAGCCTCTCTGTTTCCGGCAACTGAAAAGGGTTAAGGCTGAGAAGAGGACTGCTCCAAGCAGCGCTCCTCCAAGAACCATGCTGCCTGCCAGGTTGCGTTCCGGTTGCGCTGCAGGTTCAGCTTGCCTAGTCAGGGTGTAATCCATTGCGGGCAGGTACCCCAGGCTTTTATCTTTTTCTTCAAGATATGCTTGGTTAAACCCAGCCAGTTTTTCTTCAAGTTCAGCATTGGAAAGACCCTGGCAGCCGGCAGTCACTGGTTCGACCAAACCCGGCTGCTGCAGGCAATCCTGGGCAGCCAGTAATTGTTTGTACAGGCTGTCAGCATTAAGCGCATGCAGTTTTGCTTCGTTCAATACTGCCAGACCTTCATCAGCCCACAAGTTCGCCCATTTTGCTGCTGTCTTCGGATCTTCGTTTTCAACAACCAGTTCATAGCGGTAGCTATATCGTTCCAGGAAGGCGGTTGTCTCAAGAGTAAAACTATTCTCCGGTAGGTTGGCAGCCCTGCCTGACTTGAGGGTATCATTAATCACAGGTCCGGATGACAGGATATCACCCACAGTTACAATGGCAATATCGGTCTCGACATCGGTCATTTCACCTGTTCGAGTAAAATCGATGGAAAACGTGATAGCAGCGCTGGAAGCATACTTAGGCGGTAAAAGAAAATGGATTCCATACCCGATCAACGCCCCTGCAACCATCGCGAGAAACAACCAGTACCAGCGTTTTCCTGGAGCTTTCAACTCCTGGAGCAGGGAGAAGGTATTGTTTTGAACCGGTACCGGCGTACTTCCTGTCTTCATTTTGCTCATGATTTCCCAAATAACAAAAGATATGGCTGATAGCAATCTCAGCCATATCTTACCATATCCATTCTTGTGCCACAGCCGAGATTTACTTCTTTGAAAAATTCACAATGATCAAATTCTTGGCACAATCTGTAAATGTATCCAGCGTGACCGTATCTGACAACTGGTTCCCCTGCAAATCATACAGAAAAAGTTTCAGGCTGCTGGTAGATGCTACTGTTTTACTCGCCAGTTTGACCTCATACCCCCCTGGTCCGTAATCTGGCGCAGTGCCTGTCATAGAAAGCAGGTCGACTGCTTTGCCATCCAGAACTCCCTTTACTGAAACCACCAGGTTATTCACCGGTATGCCGTTCTTATCAAAAACTTGCCCGGCAATCCCGAGCCAGCTGCATCCCGTTTCTGGGTAAAGGAAATTCGTGGTGTAGAATACCCCGGATTGCAACCCATACGGATTCGGTGTACTGGTTGGGGTTTTTGTCGGCTGGATAGGAGTTGCTGTCGGCGGGAGTGGTGTTTTGGTAGGGGTTGCTGTAACCAAAGGTCCTGTCTGGCAGGTTAATGTCTTCGGGAAGGGTGCATCACTGCTGGCGAAGTACCATTTATCGCCAACATTAACCTCAATCTTGATGGTATGGGGAACATTCTTTGAAAATTTAGACTGGAAATTAATACAAGCATTATCCCCAAACCGTTTCACGCAGGTACTGTTAAGGTCGATTGAGTAGCTCCCTCCAGACTGTGAAGCAAAAGTAGCTACAAAAACATCATCAATGTACACACGGTAGTTTAAGCTGCCCGTAGCGCTGTTCTTGTTGGTGAACTTTCCGTATATCTTGCATTGTGTCATATCTGTCACCACACCCTGGCTCCCAAGGTGCGAAAGGACGTAATTTGAAGGCACTGGAACTGGCTGGGTGGCAACAATGGTTTGGGTAGGAAGCGGCCGGGTCGAAGTTGGAATTTGTGTCGGCACTGGCGTCTTGGTCGGTGCTAAAGTAGCAGTTGCCTGAGCAGATGCAGCTTCGGTTTGGCATGTTAATGTCTTCGGGAACGGGGAATGGCCATCAGCAAAAAACCAGGCATCATTAACATTGACCTCAATCTTAATGGAATGCGCAACATTTTTTGAGAATTTAGACTGGAAATTGACGCACTGGGAATCCCCGAACCGGTTCACACAGGTGCTGTCAAGGTCAATTGCGTATGCTCCGCCTTTTTCGGAGGCAAAAGTGCCTGCAAAGGCATCATCGATGTATACCCGGTAATTCAATGATCCCGTCGCTCCCGAATTATTGGTAAATTTTCCATAGATCATGCATTGGGAGAGGTCTGTTACTACCCCCTGGTTCCCAAGGTGCGTTAATGTGTACCCCGAGGAGGTTTTGCTCATCATTGGAATGGCATCGACAGCCCTGGCGTACACCAGGCCTGGCAACCTTGATGTGCCCAGAATATAGCCAATACCAGCCAGAAGGATAATAATGAGCGCTGCAGCAATTTTTCGAACCATCTCTACCTCCGCAATAGGCATGAAAAGAATTCCATGCCCTGTCAGGAAAAGGATGCAAGAAAAATGCCAGCAAATTCTGTTTACTCAGGGTTGCAAATAGGGGTATCCGGAATGGTGATGATGGAATATCCGGCTTTGCTGCGCTGCAGAATTTCCCAAACCTGTTTGCTTTTTACGCAATCCCCTTTTAGCTGGTAAAGGTCAGCCAGGCGCTCTAATGCCTTAAATTGTCCCACATCCTGGCTTGTGAGCAGGTAACCAGGTACCATATCAATTTTTAAGCCAGCTCTTTGGTGGATGATTTGGCTGTAAGTTTCTGAATACGCACGCCCTGTAGATAAAACCGGCTGCCGCATCTCCTGGAAAAGCTCTTCCAGTACCTCCAATTCACCTGCATCATCTCCAAGCGCATTCAGCACTTTCCACTCAGCGATAAGGCTCCCTAATGGAAGTTCGTTCGTCCACCTAGACAGGGCAGCATATTTTGATGCCCTGTGAAGGTCTGTCGCCAGGCTCGAAATGGCAAGCTGCCAGTAGGGAGTCGATTCACTTGCTCCAGGCGTCAGATTCTCCACCTGCCATATATGCAATGCCTTTTCCCTTAAGAAGGTCATCTGCCAGAAAGGATGGCTGCTGGTTTGGGGAGCAAGGGTCAACGATGTACCATACATTTGCGCAGCCTGTTCGAATTGACCCAGATCTTCATATATCACCCCAAGGTTTAGCGGGTAACTCGGTTCTTGCGGTGCAGCTTTTAGGGCTGTATGTAAATAAAGTTTTGCTGCTTCAGAATTGCCATTCTGCCACTCCAGTACGCCCAGGTTGGCCGAAACCCAGTGTAACTCGGGTTTGCTCTTGAGAGCCTGAGATAGGTCAGATTTTGCCAGCGACAGCAACTGCTTGTTTTCCAGGTTCTCGTCAAAAAATGCCCGTACAAATCCTGTTTCCACCCTGTAATACGTCAGGTTAGGGTCTAATTCAATCGACTGTGCCATCCGGCGTGAACCTTCATCCACCTGGCCAGCCTTAACATGCTGCAGTCCCGTCCAAAATGGCGCATAAGCAACAATCACCAGCAGGGAACAGGTGAATATAACCCCAGCAGGAACAAACAGGATATTCAAACTTGCATCCAACTGCGGCTGCTGGTTTTTAGGAAGCGCCGCGAATACCCAGGCAAGCATAAACACTACGGGAACCATGACCACAGGCCAGGCGATAAAATCATCAACCATGCTGTGAGCAGCAAATCCTGCCAGTCCGGCTATTCCTCCAGCTACCGTCATCCTGGAGGAAATGTCGAGCTTCAGGTAAAGGCGAATAACACTCCTTACCAGAAAGAAACCCAGAATAATCAGCACGGTAAACCCTAAAAGCCCCGACTCTACCAGCACTGTCAGGAGTGTCTGGTGCGTACTGGTTGACCACTCCAGCGGAGGTATGGATGTTGCCTGGTCAAGATAAACAAAAGCAAACCTGCCGGGGCCAATCCCGACAACCGGGCTTGATTGCCAGATGGTTACAGCAGCCTGCCAAACCGGCAGACGGCTGTCCCAAAACCCGCTTCCATGGGATGGGTGCTGTAGGAAGGTAGAGGATGATGCTATCCCTATAGTGGCAATGACTGCGACAAAAAAAATGAGCGTAGCGATAGCAAGACGCGGTTTCTGCGAGTACCAGGCAGACATGTCTTTCTGCCAGCCATGATGTAATATTGTAAAAGCAAGCAAAATGATCAAGCTGACAATGATTCCTAGCACTCCACCCCGTGATGAGGAAAATACAAGGCATATTGAATATAGCGCCAGCCAGGTGGCATACAATGCCTTTATCCCGCTTTTTTTGGTTGAAAAAACCTGTACCAGGCAAACTGGCATGAAGAGGTTTACCAGGGCCATCAATGCATTAGAGTTCCCCAGCAACCCGTTAAAGCGGTATAAAAACGGAGGTGAAATTACTTCCGGTGAAACCCATTCATACCAGCGGGAGTATGCAGTAACCGTCTCTGCCAAGGCACTGACTAGTAAAACTGAGCAGGCAGCCAGCCCTATGACAATCCATAAAATGCGGTTCTTTAGGGTTATCAGCAAAAAGAAAAAAATATAAAACAGGATGATATAGAACAGGAGCTGGACAGACCTTTCTAGTGACTGGCGCAAATCAGGTGAAGTGATCCAGGTCAAAATGATGACCAGTACTGCCAGGCCCAGCCCTAGTTCCAACCCGGTTTTAGGGAAGCTAGCCTTCTTTCTTATTCCCTGGTAATACAGCACCAGGCCAATTAACAGGGTGCAATAAACCAGGCTGGCTGCCTTCACCCATAAGTTGCCGTTCCACCGGAACCCTCCTTCGGTGAAAAGCAAGAAGTAACCTGCTGTTCCTGTCAGAAGGATAATGGGATTAACGAGGCTCCCCTGCACTAACTTTTTCATTACATGTAGCTTGAAAATTACTTGTTTTCCTCAGGAACATATTCAAAGCGCATACCATCAATCTCAAAGTATGCACCCTGTGTTCCCGGGTAGGCAGTCGCACGGACTCTGCGCTGGATTTCTTCCAGCGGCATATCCAACTCCAACCTTTTAAGCTCATTCAGTTCTACACGCCGGTAAGGTTTCCGGGTCCAATGTTCGCAGCTTTCAGGCAGCGGTTTTCCCATCACAATCCCGGAAATGATTTCATAAAACAGTTCAAGCATGTAAGCATAACAGCGCTGGGTCAGCGAATAGACGCTTTCATTTGGCAATATTGGAAAACGCCTGACGGCGACAACCTTGCCGCTGTCAACAGTCGGGACCATGTGATGGCACATAACCCCGTATTCTTTTTCACCGTTGTAAATGGCGAAGTTAGTGCAGCCAGTGCCAGGGTAATCCGGTGTGGCTGGGTGGAAATTGAGTGCAGCAAAACGGGCATTTGCCAGCAATGATGCAGGCAGAACCCAGGGGCACAAGTAAGAAATGAGCAGGTCTCCCTGCCAGGTCAATACATTTTCAGGTATCGATTGCCCGGGTTTTGCCAGGAATATGGCAGGATCAACGAAATTCTTCTGAATAAATGCAGAAGCGCTGCTGATGTATGGGTCTTGCCTGTCTTTACTGATGAACAGCACTTTCACTCTGCCACTCCGCCTGCCTGTTTTTCACATTATATCATGTGCATATTTCTGCTTTATAATGAGCGTCAAGAGGAGATTGCATGAAACAGGTATTGCAGAATTTACGTAATGGCCAGATCTCGGTTGAGGATATCCCAGCTCCTGCCGTAACCCGACACACTGCCCTGGTTCAAAATGCATTCTCACTGGTCTCAGCCGGTACTGAACGGATGATCGTTGAATTTGGCGAGAAGAACCTGGCGGGAAAAGCATTGTCACGCCCTGACCTGGTACGACAGGTTCTCGATAAAACCAGCCGGGAGGGTTTAATCCCCACCCTGCAATCAGTGTTCAACCGTCTGGACCAGCCTATGACCCTGGGCTATTCCTGCGCCGGCACAATTCTCGAAGTTGGAGAAAGTCTACAGGGGTTCAATCCAGGAGACAGGGTCGCATGCGGCGGTGCTGGACACGCAGTGCATGCAGAAGTTATCGCTGTACCTCAAAATTTGATGGTCAAGCTGCCAGATACAGTCAGCTTTGAACAGGCTGCTTTTACCACCCTGGGCACAGTTGCCATGCACGGGTTCAGGCTGGCAGAGCCCCAGGTGGGAGAAACTGTGGCTGTGATCGGTTTGGGTCTGCTTGGTTTGCTTGCTGCGCAGATCGCCCGTGCAGCCGGCTGTAAGGTAATCGGGATCGAGCCAAACCCATCACGCACCGCTCTGGGTAACCAGCTCGGGTTAACCACTTGCAGCCCCGATGATGCTGAAAAAACCTCGCAACAGTTTACAAAAGGGTTGGGGTTGGATGTAATCTTGATCTGCGCCGATACCTCATCCAGCGATCCGGTAAACCTGGCTGCCAGTATTGCCCGCGACCGGGCAAGGGTAATAGCTGTCGGTGCAGTCGGCATGGAAATCACCCGCAAGCAGTTTTACGAAAAAGAGATTCTCTTCCGAGTCTCCCGTTCGTACGGACCCGGAAGGTATGATTTTGACTACGAAGAGAAAGGCAGAGACTACCCGGCAGGCTACATCCGTTGGACCGAACAGCGCAACATGCAGGCGTTTGTCGATTTGCTGGCTGACCGGTCAATTACTGTCGAACCCCTAATCAGCCATACCTTTGCAATAGAAGATGCAACCAGCGCCTACGAATTAATCCTTGGTAAAAGCGGAACACCATACCTGGGTGTGCTTTTGAAGTATCCGCAAAAGCAGCCTTCAGAATTGACCTCGCGTAAGGTCAGTCTGCAACCAGGCTTCAAGCTGGAGCCCACTTCCAATCAACTGGTTGCCGGCGTACTCGGAGCAGGGAATTACGCCCAGGCAGTGTTCCTACCGGTTCTGGCAAAAGCAAAAAAAACCGTTTTGCATACCATTGTTTCCGGTTCTGGTGTATCGGCCAACCGGGCTGCGAAAAAATACGGTTTCCTTCATGCCAGTTCAGATGAAAATGAGGTTTTCCAGAACCAGGAAATCAATACAGCCGTGGTGTTAACCCAGCATGATCACCATGCCCGACAGGTTTTAGCTGCGCTCGAAAATGGGAAACATGTGTATTGTGAAAAACCCCTGGCACTGGGCATGGACAACCTGCAGGCAATATTTGACCTCGTGTCGCAGAAAAACCTTTGCCTTATGGTAGGGTTCAACCGCCGCTTTGCTCCCTTGGCACAAAAACTAAAAGAGTTTATGACCTCCGTAAACGAACCAAAGATGGTCAGCTACCGGGTAAACGCTGGGACTTTGCCTGCCAACCACTGGCTGCATGATCCGCAGCGTGGTGGGGGGCGTTTACTTGGTGAAGCCTGCCATTTTATCGATTTTGTCACCTTCCTGGTTGGTGAGAACCCTGTTTCGCTCGATGTCTCTGCACTGCCTGGTAATGGGAACTACCCGCCAGACAACTTTTCCCTTCGCCTTGTTTACCCTGATGGATCCATAGGGGTTGTTAATTACCTGGCAAATGGCGACCGCTCCTTCCCCAAGGAGTATTGTGAAGTCTTTAGCGGCGGGAAAATTGGCATCCTGGATGATTTCCACCGTCTAACACTTGTTTATCAAGGAAAAAAGCAAGTACACCTCAGCCAGATGGACAAAGGCCAACGGAATGCCTGGCAGGCTTTTACCAGCGCAATTACTTCAGGGTCTGAGCCCCCAATCCCTTATCCTGAGTTATGGAGCACCAGCCAGGCAGCTATCCTGGCATCCCAGGCATCCACAAACGGCGAAAAAGTATTCCTGCAGTGAATTCTTAATGGATACGATGGCTGGTCCTGCGCGAACGTTGATCCTCATAAAGACTATCCAGCAGCTCGGGTTTCGGCCTGTATTGGACCTGGCATTTCACAGACTCGGATACAAAACCGGGTATTACTACCGCCAGACTATCAAACCGCCCGCCCTTTCCAGACAGCACGCTGCTAAAGTCCAACCATTAGCAGTTCTAACATTTCCCCCTGAAAGCTTTCCTGGCAGTGATCCTGCCTGCATACCTGCAGCCGATGAGATCGTGAACGGAATGTACCGCCCATTTTCTGGTAGCTTATCGTTGCTTGATTTTGCTATCGAGGATGCCGATGTCCATTGGACCAGGATCGGGGATTCTGACCCGCAGAATGATTTGAAACTGGTCTGGGAGCCAGCCCGCTTTTGCTGGGTCAGCCCGCTCGTCAGGGCTTTATGCAAAACAGGCGATCCGCGCTATATTCGTACCTTCTGGCAACACTGGCACAGCTTTCAGGAAGTGAACATTCCCTACTGCGGTCCAAACTGGGTATCTGCCCAGGAGGTTGCAATACGATTGATGAATTGGATAATGGCGCTGCTGTTTTTCGGCAGCCATCCCGCTACCAGCGCTGATGAGAGGGAAGCCCTCATCCAGGGGATTTTTATACATGCTTACCGGATTCCATGCACCTTAAGCTATGCGAAGGCGCAGAAGAATAATCATCTTCTGACCGAATCAGCCGGATTATTCACAGCCGGGTGTTTATTCAAGCACATGCCTGAAGGCCGGAAATGGATTCAGCTTGGCTGGAAGAATTTTAACGAAGGCATCCTTTCACAGGTCGACCCGGATGGTACATACATCCAGCATTCCGTCAATTACCACCGCCTGATGCTCCAAACCGCTTTTTGGATGACTGCTGCCGCGCGCACCCAGAATCTGGCATTGCCGCCAGGTGTTAATGAAAGACTTGCTGCTGCCACCCGCTGGCTGTTGGCGCACCTTGACCTGCCCAGCGGTAAGGTCTCAAACCTGGGCCACAATGACGGTACATATTTGTTTCCCCTTGCTGGTTCTAATTATGGGGATTACCGCCCCACGGCACAAACCGCTGCCAGCCTTTACCTGAACCAGAGAGCCTTGCCTGAAGGACCCTGGGATGAGATGGCAGCATGGTTCAACTCAGGATTACCAGAGCAGGTAAACAAAGGCCTTGTTCAACCGGAGAATACTTCTGCCCTGGTTTCATCCAGCATCCGGGTTAATATGCGTACCGCCAGGTACACCAGCCGCCCAGCCCATGCCGACCAGCTGCATGTAGACCTGTGGTGGGATGGTGAAAACATCCTTCAGGATGCCGGCACCTACCGCTATACCGCACCAATCCCTTGGGACAACCGGTTGGCAAGGTCTGCATATCATAATACCCTTACGATAGATGACCAGGAGCCGATGCTGTGGGCAGGCAGGTTCCTCTGGCTGGATTGGGACCAGTATAAATTGGCAGCTGCACCGAAAGAACACCTGGCTGCCACCCATTCCGGATATGAGATAGCTGGATATTTGTGTAAACGGGAGATCCGTTTTTCAGCTCCAACCCAGGTTGAGATCGTTGACAGTGTTGAACCCGTCAAGACTGGATCCTCTTCACACCTGCTCCGGCTGCACTGGCTTCTGCCGGCATGGGAGTGGAACCTAGATAATGTGAATTCCCTTACCATCTTGAAACCAGGGACGGACAGGCAGGTTTTGATCGAGACCGCCGTAACCCCTGCCATCCAGGTTCACAACCTGGAAACACAGCTGGTGTATGCCGGAAACGTCCTTCACGGTCAAGATAACACGCTCTCCTCCACCTTTGGCTGGACATCCCCAACATACAACCACCTTACTCCAGCATTATCGCTCAGGGTTGCAATCCGGTCACTTTTACCAGCTCAGGTTACCACTCGTTTCACATTCAAACCATCCTAACATCTGATCATCCAATCAGGTACAATTAATCTATGCATATTCTATTGATCCACCAGGCATTTGCAGGCCTGGATGAAGCTGGCGGCACGCGACATTATGAAATGGCTTGTTTGCTTGCCAGTCAGGGACACCAGGTGACGATCATTGCCAGCCCGGTCAGCTATATTACAGGCATCAGCAGCCATGTGGGTAATAAAACCAAAAAACAAACACCGGTACCGGGCGTAACCATCATCCGGGCATACACGTACAGTGCCTTGCACCGCAGTTTCTTTCACCGGGTACTCAGTTTCTTCAGCTTCATGGTTTCGTCCTTTTTCGCTGGTATTGGTGTGCGCAAGGTTGACCTTATCTGGGGAACTTCTCCTCCCATTTTCCAGGGTTTTACTGCCTGGCTGCTTGCATTTCTCAAACGGGTGCCATTCTTGTTTGAAGTCCGCGACCTCTGGCCTGCTTTTGCGATTGCAGTTGGTGTACTGAGGAGCAGGCTGTTGATTAAATTGTCGCTCTGGCTGGAAAGATTTCTCTATAAGCAGGCTGATAAAGTAGTCATCAATTCACCTGGTTTCATGGAGCATGTGCGCAGCCGGGGAGCAAAAGAGGTGATCCTGGTACCGAACGGGGTAGACCCGGACATGTTCACACCGGACCATTCTCAAATAAATCCCTGGTTGGTAAAAAAGGATGGGCATTACGTTGTCCTGTATGCAGGCGCACACGGACTATCGAACGACCTGCCAAACCTGCTGCAGGCTGCAAAACTGGTGGAAAAGGAAAGAGCAATCAAATTCTGGCTGGTTGGGGACGGCAAAGAGAAACCCAACCTGGTCCGACAGGCTGAACAAATGCAGCTGACCAACCTGGAGTTTTTTCCTTCTGTCTCCAAACTGGAAATGAACCAGGTCATGGCAGCATCGGATGTGTGTATTGCCAGCCTGCTGCCGATAGAGATGTACAAAACTACCTACCCGAACAAAGTTTTTGATTACATGGCGGCAGGGAAGCCTGTCATTCTTGCTATCGACGGGGTCATCCGCCAGGTGGTTGAGGATGCAATGGCTGGAATTTTCTCGGAACCGGGCAACCCGGCTGACCTGGCGGAGGCAGTAAACTATTGCTACACCCATCCGGATATGGCACTGCAGATGGGGCTGAATGGAAGGAAGTATGTGAGCATGCACTTCAATCGTAAAGACCTGACCGAGCAATTCCGGCAGGTCATTGAGTCAACAGGAAAAACAAATGACTGAGCTGGTCCTGGTTGTGGATGATGAGCTTACCCTGCAGGAAACAATTGCGTTCCAGTTGACAAGGCAGGGTTATGAGGTGGTTGTCTCTTCAGATGGAGAAGATGCCCTGGAAAAAGCCAGGGCACACCGCCCTGATTTGATCATTTTGGATATCATGCTGCCGAAACTGGATGGATTCGAAGTTTGCCGGATCCTGAGGCAAGAAATGAACACACCCATCCTGATGTTGACTGCCCGAGATGACGAGATTGACCGGGTGGTAGGGCTGGAGGTAGGGGCTGATGATTACCTGACCAAGCCATTCAGCATGCGGGAATTGCTGGCAAGGGTAAAAGCCTTGCTGCGCCGCGTGCGCCTGATCAAAGAAGAAGCAAATGTTGTCAAGGAGCAGGATTCCGAGGTTCTGCACATTGGCGGGCTGGTGATCGATCTTAACCGCCATGAAATCCGGCGGAACAATGAGGTTATCAACTTAAAACCCAAAGAGTACGAATTGCTAATCTGCCTGGCAAAACATCCCGGCCGCGTTTATTCACGTGAGATGCTGCTGGAGCAAATTTGGGGTTGGGAGTACATCGGCAACAGCCGCACGGTGGATGTTCATATCCGCTGGCTGCGCGAAAAAATCGAAGAAGACCCTGCCAACCCAAGGCATTTAATAACAGTCCGGTCAGCTGGATACCGGTTTGAGGAGTAACTATGAGAAAATCCCTGGGATTACGTCTGGTTGTTCTGGTTGTCCTGGTAATTGGCATTTCTTATGCGGTCTTAGGACTTTACCTGTCCTCTACTCTCAAGCAAGATGCACAGTCTTCACAAGAAAACGAATTGCTGCAATCTGCACAGAAAGTTGCCGAACAGCTTGGTCCGGATTTCCGAAATGCTGATCAAAAAGAAGCAGTGAATAAGTCGATCCAATCGATGGCCCAGGTGACAGGCTACCGCATCACCATTGTCAGCACGGATGGGACGGTGCTTTTCGATTCTGAAGAAGACCCTCAGGCTATGGAAAACCATATCACACGCCCAGAAATTGCCCACGCCCTTTCCGGCTCACCCTCCATAGAATTGCGCTACAGCCGGACGTTACAACAGCAACTTATGTACGCTGCTGTTCCAGTAAAAAGCGGCCTGGAAATCCTTGCGGTGGCCAGGACAGCATACCCTGTGGATCTTATTGAAAACGAAATGGCTGTTCTCAACCGGACAATGCTCAATGCCCTTTTAGCAGCGGCACTGGTAACTATTCTGCTGACGGCATTCTTTGCATTTGAGGTGATTAAACCCTTAAGAAGGCTTACCAGCCAGATTGATAGATATGAAACAGGCGCTCCACCTGAGACAGGACTTAAATCCCGCCGGGATGAGATCGGGCAGCTAGAGAAAGCCTTTGAGCGCATGGCAGGGATGATCGACAACCGGTTCACTGAACTGAACACTGAACGCATGCAGCTGGATGCCATCCTGAACCATATGAATGACGGCATCCTCATCATTAATGCAGAAGGGAACGTTGAGAGGATTAACCTGGCAGCCCTGTCGATGTTTAACCTAACCTCACAGGATGCGATTAACCGCTCTGCAGTTGAAGTATTACGCCAGGTGCAGTTGATCGAACTCTGGAAAGCTTGCAGCGCAACCGGTAAACAGCAGGTAACCACCGTTGAAACATCACCCGGGCGGTTGTTCCTGCAGGGCATCGCCACCCCAGTCACCTGGGGTGAGAAGAGCAGTATCATGCTCATCTTCCAGGACCTGACTCGCATCCACCAGCTTGAGCTTGTGCGGAAGGAGTTTGTCAGCAATGTCTCCCATGAATTACGAACCCCGCTCAGCTCAATGAGAGCGTTGAATGAAACTCTGCAGGACACAATATCGGAAGAGCCTGAAGTATCTCAAAATTTTTTAAAAAAGATGGACCAGGAGCTGGATAACCTGATTCAACTTGTAAATGAACTGCTAGAACTTTCCCGTCTTGAATCCGGGAGAGTTCCAATTGATCGGCAGAGAGTATCGCCTTCAGTCCTGCTTCAGTCAGCTGAAGACCACATGAAACTCCAGGCAGAAAGAAATGGATTGGAGATCATGACGATTCACAACAACGTTCTTCCGGATGTAAGCGCAGACTTTACCAGGATCGACCAGGTATTTACCAACCTCATCCACAATGCTATTAAATTCACCCCGCCTGGCGGCAAGATCACCCTATCTGCCATGCAGGAAGAAGACCAGGTGGTTTTCACCATCGAGGATACCGGGATCGGTATCTCACCCGAAGTCCTGCCCCGCATTTTTGAGCGCTTTTATAAGGCAGACCGCAGCCGTGCCAGCACAGGCACAGGGCTAGGACTTTCGATTTCCAAGCATGTCATCGAATCACATGGCGGTAAGATTTGGGCAGAGAGCGTAGAAGGAAAAGGCAGCAAATTCTCTTTTTCACTGCCCATAATTCAAGCCTGATATAAATCCGCATTTTTAAGAAAAAATCCGCATTACAGGTGTGGATTTTTCTTAACAGGTTGTTAACCTGCTGTTCTCTTCGCCTTAAAGACGGTTTGCTATCATACAAACATCGATATCTAAACCATAAGGAGAAGAAATGTCAGCAAAAAGAATGCTTGTGTTTGTAGTGATCATTGGCAGTATCGTCCTGTCAGCATGCAGCGGCGGTGCAGCATCTGCTCCCACCACCGCTCCTGTAGCAACCGAAGCAGTTGCAGAGCAGCCCACTGAAGCAGCAGAAGAGTTAGTTCCTGTTGATGAAAGCGGTTTACCTGAGGTTGACCCCGGTGCCCTTACTGGCGATATTTATACTGCAGGTTCATCCACAGTTGGCCCCCTGACCGAAGCAGTCATCGAGCAGTTCATCATGGAAGGTTTTTCCGGTCAAATTAAAAATGACATTATCGGTTCTGGTGCCGGCTTTGAACGGTTTTGCGTCAGCGGTGAAACAGATGTTGCCAATGCCAGCCGCGCCATTAAAACCTCCGAAGTGGATTCTTGCGCACAGTTGACTCCCGCCCGCACTCCAGTTGAGTTCAGGGTTGGAACCGACGCCATCGCAGTTGTCGTCAGTAAGGACAACACATTCGCAACGGATATCACCCTTGAAGAATTGGCCATGCTCTTTACTACTGCAGAAAAATGGTCAGATGTCCGGGCTGATTGGCCGGCTGAACCCATCCAGCGCTTTACTCCCGGTACTGACAGCGGTACCTTTGACTTCTTCGTAGAAGTTGTCATCCAAAAACCGCAAAAGCTCGAGAAATTAGAGGATGCTAAAGCGCTTGTTCTGAGCGCAACCAATCTGCAGACTAGCGAAGACGACAATGTGCTCGTCCAGGGTGTGGAAGGCAGCCCATACGCCATCGGCTACTTTGGTTTTGCCTACTACCAGGAACAGGCAGCCAATTTACATGCCCTCTCTATCGACGGGGTCGCCCCTTCCGGTGAGACTGCTGAAAGCGGCGACTATGTCCTTGCCCGCCCCCTGTTCATCTACTCGGATGCAGAAATCATGAAAGCCAAACCGCAAGTAGCAGCGTTCATCAATTACTACCTGACATATGTGAATGACCTGATCGGTGAGGTTGGTTACTTCCCGGCCAGCGCAGAAGCCCTGAACCAGGCAAAACAGGCCTGGCTGGATGCAATGCAGTAGCCAGTCCATTCTGATAACCGTCCCTCTCCTTTGTCAAGGAGAGGGATGAAACCATGTATATATCTTTAACGAAAACGAAAAGTCACCATGCAAATTGCCAAAAATCCCCTATTAAACAAGCTGCGCAAGAAACCCCGGATAGGCGAAAACCTAATCCAGGCAGTTCTGCTGATTTGCGGGATTATTTCTGTACTAACTACCATTGGTATCGTTTTTGAGCTCGGGAAAGAGTCCCTCCTGTTTTTTAAAATGCCAGGTGTAACCCTCAAGGGTTTCTTAACTGGCACCAGCTGGCAGCCGGCGATCGGTGAATTCGGTATCCTGCCTTTGCTCACTTCAACTCTTATCACAACCTTCTTTGCCATGCTGATTGCTTTACCGCTTGGTTTGGGGGCAGCGATTTTTTTAAGTGAGTATGCATCGCCCAAGGCACGGAAAACCTTAAAACCTGCCCTCGAGGTTCTAGCCGGCATCCCTACTGTTGTGTATGGATACTTCGCTTTAACAGTTATGACCCCTTTTTTACGGTTATTATTCGGCTCGGATACGGTGCAAATTTACAACATGCTATCTGCCGGCCTGGTTATGGGAATTATGATCCTTCCACTGGTAAGTTCTATGAGTGAAGATGCTCTGCATGCAGTCCCGCGATCCCTCAGGGAAGCTGCATTTGGGTTAGGTGCTACCCACTTCGAGACCGCGGTTAAAGTTGTGGTACCTGCCGCACTTTCAGGAATCATCGCTGCCTTTATTATCGGGATCTCAAGAGCAGTCGGTGAGACCATGATCGTGGCTATCGCAGCTGGTTCAGGCTCCGCATTCACATTCAATCCGTTCAAAGCAGCCGAGACAATGACAGGCTACATCGCCCGCATCAGCGGTGGAGACGTGGCTTATGACACCCCGGAGTACAACAGTATTTTCGCCATTGGCATGTTCCTTTTCTTAATCACTCTTACTCTGAACCTGGTAAGCCGCAGGATTGCTGCCCGATTCCGCGAGGTTTATGAATGAACAAAAACAATTCCGTCTTTAAATCCCAGGCACAGGGTAACCTTAAAAAACGCCATCGCGTAAGCAAGATCTGGCGCAACTCATTCTTTCTGTCAACGACCATCGGGATTTTCAGCCTGGTCATTTTGCTATTTTCCATAATCAACCAGGCGTTTGGATATGTCATTGTCGAGAATAAGGTCGATCCAGCATCCTTATCTTCCATTCCATTAAAAAGCCTTGAGCGTGAAGAATTGATCAGCATCCTGCAGGAGAACTTGTCAAAGAACCGTTTCAAAACCATCCAGAGGGATAACCCTGTTGAAGAGCTGAAGCGGAGCGAACTGGTCGGGTTGGTTACTTCTGAAATAATCAAGCCCACGACCCTGAAAAGCTACTTTCTGATCCCTTCCCTGACAAACAAAGCAGAGATTATTCGCACCCAGCAGGATGAATTTCCTAATGCGGTGGTGCAATTCCGCAGTTGGATTTCGCTGTCTTTCCTATCGGACCCATTATCCACTAACCCCGATACAACCGGCATACGCACTGCCTTGATTGGGTCTCTGTGGATAATTGTAGTTACAGTCATCATCGCCTTTCCCATTGGTATTGGCGCCGCGATCTACCTGGAGGAATATTCTTCCAACAACTGGCTGAGCCGGATCATTAAGACCAATATTGACAACCTGGCTGGTATCCCGTCCATTGTATACGGGCTGCTTGGATTGGCCATTTTTGTCCGTGGGCTTAATCTGATTACAAGCGGTGCATTTATCGGGATTGACCAGTCAAACGGCCGGACCATTCTTTCAGCAGCTTTAACAATGAGCCTCCTGATCCTGCCCTTGATCATCATCAATGCCCAGGAAGCAATCCGGGCTGTGCCAAGCAGCCTGCGCCAGGCCAGCTATGGACTAGGAGCTACCCGCCTGCAAACCATCTGGTATCATGTGCTGCCGGCTGCAATGCCCGGAATTCTAACCGGAACAATTTTGGCTGTTTCAAGGGCGATCGGTGAAACAGCTCCTTTGATCCTGGTTGGGGCATCTTCATTTATTAACAAAGATCCTTCTGGATTGTTTTCAAACTTTACGGTATTACCCATTCAGATATACAATTGGACTACAAGACCGCAGGCAGAATTCCGCAATGTTGCTGCTGCCTCGATCCTGGTATTATTAATCGTCCTGCTGACTTTAAACACAGCAGCAATTCTGCTGCGGAATCACTTCAGCAAGAATAAGGCTGCCTGACACATGACAGAAAACAAAAACCAACCTATCATCACCGTAAAAGATCTGAGTATCTTCTACAAGACCTTCCGCGCAGTGAAAAATGTTGACCTGGAGATCTTCGAAAACAAGATCACCGCTATCATCGGGCCTTCAGGATGCGGTAAAAGCACCGTTCTGCGGTCATTTAACCGGATGAACGATTTTATACCCGGTGCCTCAATCCAGGGCAATATCTTGTTTCATGACAAGAATATTTACGATGAAGACGTGGACCCGGTTCAGGTTCGGCGCATGATCGGGATGGTATTTCAAAAACCCAACCCTTTCCCAAAGAGCATTTATGAGAATATCGCCTGGGGAGCCAAGATGAACGGGTATAGCGGAAACATGGATGACCTTGTTGAAAAGACTTTGCAGGATGCTGCACTGTGGGATGAAGTCAAGGACGAACTGAACAAGAATGCGCTTTCATTGTCCGGCGGGCAGCAGCAAAGGTTGTGTATCGCCAGGGCGCTGGCAGTAAAGCCTGAGATCATCTTGATGGATGAACCTTGTTCTGCGCTTGATCCCATTGCAACATTAAAGATCGAAGACCTGATGCGTGAACTGTCCCACAATTACTCCATTATCATTGTTACCCACAACATGCAACAGGCAGCGCGCGCATCTGACATGACCGCATTTTTCACCATGGATGAGGACAGGGCTGGTGTAATGGTAGAATATGGGTTAACAACCCAGATATTTACCAACCCGAAGAATAAGCAAACCGAAGATTACATTACCGGGCGGTTCGGATAAAAAGGAAGAGGGAATATGCCCCGCGATACTCTTGACCGGCAAGTAAACAACATTAAAGATGAAGTTCTGATTTTAGGGAACATGATCGAACAGGCAACCTTGTTATCGGTAGATACCTTGAAGAACCGTGACATCAGGGCTGCTCATGAATTAATAGAAGATGACCAGCTGATCAATGACAAACGGTTTGCGATTGAGAATGCAGTGCTGATTTTAATCGCCACCCAGCAGCCCATTGCGCATGACCTCAGGATCCTGACTGCCATCCTCGAGGTATCCACCGAACTGGAACGGATGGGTGATTATGCCAAGGGGATTTGCAAGATCACAATCAAGATGGGCGAGTCAGACATCCCCATTCCCATTCGTGACCTGGTAAAAATGGCAGAGCTGGCAGTCACCATGCTACATAAAGGCTTGAGCGCGTTTGTGAATGAAAACCTGCATCTTGCCCAGAGTATCCCCCTGGAAGACGATAACGTGGATGCCCTGTATCACAAGGTATACAGGCATGTTGTTGAAGTGATAACTGCCAATCCTGCCATTTTTGATGAAGCCCATTTGCTCCTGTGGGTTGCCCATAACCTCGAGCGCCTGGCCGACCGGGTGACCAACATCTGTGAGCGCACAGTTTTCATCGCCACCGGTGAAATGATGGAAATGGACAGCACTGACGATGAAGACCAGGAAGACTGATCCTTTTATCAAGAGACCCTGACAACCAGCATCCAGCAGCATGCTGGTTGTCACTCAAAATGCTATATTTGCACAAGGCTGGAAATTTACTCTTACGAGGCATATTGTGTTAAAACCGGGAAACTATAAAGGAAAATTAATCGTAGTAGAAGGGATTGACGGGAGCGGTAAATCAACCCAGATTGACTTGCTTCATAAATGGCTGCAGGCTCAGGGAAAATCAGTTTACTTTTCCCAGTGGAACTCTTCCTCTCTGGTAAGAAGCACCACCAAACTTGCAAAAACTGAGAAGATTTTTACTCCTACCACCTTCAGCTTGCTGGCTGCCACAGATTTTGCCGACCGCTGGGAAAATTTCATTCTGCCTCTGTTGAAAGCCGGGGTGATCGTCCTCGCTGACCGTTACGCCTTTACAGCTTTTGCAAGGGATGTCGCCCGGGGAGTAGACCCGGATTGGGTTCGAAACCTGTATTCCTTCGCTGCCCAGCCTGATATGGTCTTTTACTTCCGGGTTCCTCTGGATGTGGCAGTCGACAGGATCCTATCTGGAAGGGCTAAACTAAAGTATTACGAAGCTGGTATGGACCTTGGTCTTTCTGAGAACAAGGTCACCAGTTTCAGGCTTTTCCAGCAGAGCATCATTACCCAATATGACTCGATGGTGGATGAATTCAATTTTACGGTCATTGACGGAATGCAGCCGGTTGAAAAAACCCAAAAACTGCTGCGCCAGGTAGTTAAGAATGCCCTCAAAGGTTGGGATGGGCTTCCCTCACCTGAAACCTTACACCGCAAAGCTGCCCAAAAAGCCGCCCCGGTGGCAGGAGGTGTGCAATGACCCAGGTCAGGTATTACGGCGCCGGGTTCCCTTACCTCCAGGCTGAAGACCTGCCGGGCAAACTGATCGTGCTGGAAGGCACTGATGGGGTTGGCCGCTCAACCCAAATTAACCTGCTGCGTACCTGGCTTGAAACCCAGGGCTATGGTGTATCGGATACTGGCTTAAGGCGGTCTCCCCTCACCCAGCCAGGGCTGGAAGCAGCCAAACAAGGGCATACCCTCAGCCCGTTGACTATGAGCTTGTTTTACGCCACTGATTTTGCAGATCGCCTGGAAAACCAGATCATCCCTGCCCTGCGAGCTGGTTTTATCGTACTCTCTGACCGCTACTTCTTTTCGGTCATCGCCAGGGATATTGTCAGGGGTGCAGACCCAACCTGGGCACGCAAAGTTTACGGATTTGCCCTGGTGCCTGACCTTATCCTTTACCTCAGGGCGAATATCGACACCCTGATTACCCGCATCGTCTATGGGCGGGGTATCAATTATTGGGAAGCTGGAATGGACATCCACTGCGCGGATAACCTGTTTGACAGTTTTGTGGTCTACCAGCAAAAATTGATGGAACAATTCGACATCATGTCACAGGAATACAATTTCATAACTGTGGATGCCAATTGTTCTCCCCAAAAAGTGGATGCTGACCTGAGGAAACATATTTCTGCGATGCTGCAGAAAGACCAGTAATACCAGACGGCGAGAAAATTATCAATGGCTGCCAAAACTGACAGCAGTACCCGCATTTTTGCCCACCGTATCCTGCTCAAGCATGTAGAGTCTATGATTGGTGAAGTTGAAGGGGTAAGGACTGCTGCAGATATTGAAAGCATCCACCGGATGCGGGTGGCTTCACGCCGATTAAGGAATGCACTTGATCTTTTTGGGGATATTATTCCGCAGAAACGCCTGCAGCGCTGGAAGAAGTCGGTCAAGACAATCACCAAGTCGCTTGGCGCTGCCCGCGACCTGGATGTTCAAATTGAAGTTGTCAGTGCGTTTATTCAACAAACAGAACCGAGAAATACCGCCGGTGTTCGCCGATTAAGAAACCGCCTTTTGCAAAAAAGGCAGGAATTACAACAGAAGGTCCAGCAGACAATGTCACAGGCGATGGCAGACGGGCAATTGCTAGACATGCGGGAGCGCTTATCACCACCGCCCACCCCGGTAATGGAGGGAATGGATCCGGCAGCTGTGCTGGTATCAGCTGTATTGCCTGAAGATATCAACCAGGTTTCACCACTGTTATACTACCGGGCTGTAAATTCGATTTTCAAGCGCCTGGATAGCTTTCTGGCTTATGAGATTGCCATGTATGATCCGGCGAACATCACTGAACTGCATGCTATGCGCATCCAGGCAAAATGGCTGCGGTATGCAATTGAAACATTCTCATCCCTTTACCCTGATGAATTAAAAAAGCCGCTCAATGCAGCACGTGATACGCAGGAATTCCTCGGTCAAATCCATGATTGCGATGTTTGGGCAGGATACCTCCCCGGTTTTATTAAGCGGGAGTACAAACTCACAAAAAAGTATTACGGTACAGACGCCCCATTCAACTTCCTTAAACCCGGGCTGGAAGCGTTTGCCCTTGACAGGGCGGAAGCCAGGATTAAACTCTACCAGGATTTCCTGGTGCAATGGGCGGCGTGGCAAAAAGACGGTATCTGGGATAAGCTTCGCCTATCTCTAACTGAACCTCTGGCTGCCCCTCCCAGTCAACAGGAACCGCAAGTAACAGGAGAGTAGATGGACTCAGACGTTCTCTACTCTCAATCCCAATATGCAAGCCTGCAATCTGTTTTCCAGCTGGCAAAAACCTGCCAGTTTGACGAACCTCATACCCGCCAGGTGGTAAAACTGGCACTGCAAATTTTCGATGTTACCCGGGAATTACACGAATTGGGAGACAGCGAGAGGTACCTCCTGCTTTGCAGCAGCTTGCTGCATGACATCGGCTGGATAGATGGCTGGAAGAACCATCACAAAGGCTCACTACGGATTATCCTGGCTGCACCCCTGCTGCGCATGTCCGCAAGCGAACGGCTGATCATCGGAAATGTTGCCAGGTACCACCGCGGAGCGCTGCCATCCCCCCGTCATGACCATTATGCAACCCTGGAGCCAGCGCAGAAACAATTGGTTAACAAACTTGGGGCTATCCTCAGGCTTGCAGACGGGCTCGATAATTCGCACCAGCAGCGTGTAAAACAAATGGAGATTACCATTAGCAGGAAGAAAATGTTTTTAACCTGCCAGGTTAGCGAATCCCTGGTGGAAGAGGAAGCTGCGCTGGCAGAAAAAAGCGCCCTGTTTGAGCAGTGTTATAAACGAAAAATCATCCTGAAACAGGTGGTATCTTTACCCTAAACACATCGGGTTTGTTACAGGTCCAGTTTTTTTGATTCCTCCCATAAACGGTCCATTTCTTCAAAGGATAACGCAGCAGTAGTCTGACCGCTTTCTTTGGCTTTAAGTTCAATATACTTAAACCGTTTACGGAATTTAAGGCTTGCTGCGCGTAAGGCTGATTCAGCATCCACATCATACCAGCGCACCAGGTTCACAACCGCAAACAGCAGGTCGCCCAGTTCTTCAGTCCTGGACTCTGATGTTCCTGCTTCTTCGAATTCCTTCAATTCTTCATAGACTTTCTTCAAAACCGGAGCAACTTCAGGCCAATCGAAACCCACCCTGGCTGCCCTGTCCTGGATTTCCTGCGCCTGGCTTAATGCAGGAAGTGCCAGGGGTATACCATCCAGCAAGCCTTTGTCTGCCTTTTCGTGATTGTTTGCCCTTTCATCAGCCTTAATTTGTTCCCAATTCTGCAGGACATTGTCCACTCCGCTGACTTTGGTGGTCCCGAAAACATGCGGGTGGCGGCGGGTGATTTTTTCATGTATGCCCTGCAAGACATCTGCAATGGTGAAATCACCTTCTTCGCTGGCGATTTGGGCATGAAGGACAATCTGCAGTAAAAGGTCTCCCAATTCCTCTTTTAATGCGGAGGGCTCTTCATTGTCAATAGCTTCAATGGTTTCGTATGCTTCTTCCAGCAAATGGGATCGCAGTGAAAGATGTGTCTGCTCCCGGTCCCAGGGACATCCATCAGGTGCACGCAGGTGCGCCACCAGCTCATGAAATTCTTCAAGGGAAGTCCCTTGCCCAAGCGGAGGTAAGTAGAGCACAGTCATTAATCCAATGTTACTGCTGCGGTCCATCTCATAAAGAGCGATTTCTTCAATCACCTGTTTTTCTGTACCGGCATTGTGGACCATTTTGACAGGATGAAAGTCCGGGTAGATACTTAAGAGGGTCATCTTGGCTTCTGCCGCAACCTGGCGAGAATAGATTTGTCCGATCAGCACAGGCAATGAAGCGGGAAATGCCGGAGTGTTTCGCAATCCTAGTTCGATAGCATCAAATATCACCAGATTAGGAAACGGGTCGATCTGCAAAGCTGTGAAACATGGTTCCAGGAAACTGATTCCTTCAAAGACCTGGATATCAATTTCTTTCTCAGCTGCCCTGCGTAATATCTCCAGTGAAGTTGCTTCTGCCACCATGGGATGACCGGGCACAGCGTAAGTTACCCCTTCAGGCCTCAGGCTCAGTTCCAGGATAGTGGAGACTATCTTCTCATACACCTCTTCGAATGTCTCTCCAGACTCATAATATTGGTCAAAAGAATGCACTTTTACAGAAGCAGGCAATTCGCTGACGGCAGGATGGTGCCTTGTACGCACATAAACTTCAGCCTGGCTGTCAAGCCAATCCCAAGCAGCCCTGGTGAGCATCTCTGCGCCGCCAGGTCCCAAACCGATCAAGGTAATTCTTCCCATGTTTACTCCCATTAATCTATTATCTCCAGCAAGACAATTCTTTAATACAAAACTCCCATCAGCCATCCAGGGGATAGCAAACAGGAGCTGTTTCTTTCAAATTGTGCGAAACGTAAAAATACTACCGTTTTGTGTACGTTGGTGCTTTGCGGGCTCTCTTCAAACCAGGTTTCTTGCGTTCCTTGACGCGGGCATCTCGGGTCAAGTATCCGCCTTCACGTAAGGTATGGATCAGTTCGTTGTTTAATTTCACCAGCGCACGCGCCATACCCAGTTGGACCGCACCCGTTTGACCGCTAACGCCGCCGCCGGCAACCTTCACGGTCACATCCACAGTGGACGGCTCTATGCCAGCTGCCTGTAAGGGAGCCACCACTGCTTCCAGGTCGCCAGTCCGATTAAAATAATCGGCAGCTGGTTTATCATTCACGGTGAAAATTCCAGTTCCACTGGACAGGCGGACACGTGCCGAACTTTCTTTGCGTCGCCCGATTCCTTCTGTATATTGACCTGCCATTTTCGCTCAGCTCCTCTAAACAATCGCTGTGGGGTTCTGAGCTTCATGTGGGTGCTCATTACCCGCATATACTTTCAAACGCTTGAGCAGCTTGCGCCCAAGTTTGTTGTGGGGCAGCATTCCCCACACAGCATGCTGGATTACCCGGTCAGGGTACTTCGCAAGCTGGTCGCGCATTCGAATGCTGGTTATTCCACCCGGATAGCCGGAGACACGATGGTACATCTTATCATCCAGCCTTTTCTGGCTTACCCGCATTTTACTGACATTGATCACTACCACTGCATCGCCCATATCCACACCTGGTGTAAAGGTAGGCTTATGTTTACCAAGCAAATATGAGGCAATCAGGGTGGTCATCCGGCCCAGGGTCTGGTCCGTTGCATCCACCAGAACCCAGTTTGGTTCTTGTTTACCTTTTAATACGTAGGTCTTTTCCACGCTTCACAACTCCACTTACAAGCTAATGTATTTCAATCTAGTTCTCTCAGCTTCTTACGAAGCCAGAAGAAGGTCACCATAACTTACTTCGGTCAGCACCAGCCCTTTTGCAGGAGCCATTCCGGCTGAGATCGTAATCCCATTCTCTATGGCATTTCGCAGGATTTCCAACGAAATGATCCCAGATGCGTGCTGGATTTGCGCCAGTACAATCCTGCGCACCATATGATAGAGAAAACCGTTCGCACTGACCGCATACTGCATCCCGCCATCCACTTGATCCCATCGAGACAGTGTCACCTGCCTGACAGTGCTGCCCCCTTTTTTAGGGGCAGATCCGAAAGCCCGGAAATCATGTTCGCCAATGAACAGGTTTGCCGCTTGCGCTAAAACTGCCAGGTTTGGTTCAGGCCAGACACGCCATGCGTACCGTTCTGCCAGTGGGTTTTGGGAGGGGTTGACATAGATACGGTAGTTGTACGTCCGCGCGCTAGCGCTGTAGCGTGCATGGAAGGTATCATCCACCAGCCGCACACTCCTGACAGCCAGGTCGCCAGGCAGCCTGGCATTTAAGGCTTTTACCAGCGTTGTCTCAGAATGTCTCCATTCTAAATTACAACTGGCCACCTGCCCGGTAGCATGAACACCGCTGTCGGTCCGGCCGGCGAGGAGAATAGTGCGTTCATTCCAGCCAATCTCCCGAAGTGCATCCTCCAGTACCAGCTGAACTGTGCGCTTAATCCCCTGGCGCTGCGAGCCTTTAAAGTCAGTGCCGTCGTAAGCTACGATAAATTGGTAATGTGCCATTCCAACCGGATTTTCCGGGATGGAGTACTACTCTTCAACCAGTTCAACAAGAACCATTTCCGCCGCATCACCCAGGCGTGGGCCAAGGCGGAGGATGCGCAGGTAACCGCCATTGCGGTTTTCAAAGCGCGGGGCAATCTCATCGAACAATTTCTTAACCGCATCTGGGGCATTTCCCAGTCTGGCAGCTGCCAGCCTGCGGGCGTTTACTTTTTCAATATCCGTGCCTTTGCTGCTGTTGCGGGCAAGGGTGATTAATTTTTCGGCTTCACCACGGATTGCCAAAGCTTTGGTGTGTGTTGTTTCAATCCGCTCATGCTCAAATAACTGGCAGATGAGGTTTCTGCGCAAAGCCAACCGCTGGTCCCGTGATCTCCCTAACTTAAATCCTGCTACCTGATGACGCATTTCTCCTACTCCGTCTCTTTTTCATCTGGCAGGAATTTCTTTTCCTGCATTCTAATCCGCAGTTCATCCAGGCTCTTTTCGCCAAAGTTGCGGATTGACATCACTGCCTCATCACCCTTCTCTAACAATTCAAGAACATCTCCAACGGTGGTGATCCCTGTCCGCTTGAGTGAATTGAACACCCTTACAGAAAGATCAAGGTTCTCGATCGGGGTTTCCGCTGCCTCACTGGTAATGCGCGATGAGGCAACTTCCCGTTCCGGTGCCAGCAGTAATGATTCTTCGGTAATGCCTGATATATGGATCAGGTGATCGATCAATATTCTGGAAGCGTTGACCAGGGCTTTTTCCGGGCGGATCGTTCCATCTGTCCAAATCTCAAGCGTCAAGCGGTCATAGTTGGTGCTTTGGGCAACACGGGCGCTGCCAACTGTCCAATTGACCCGTTTTACCGGGCTGAAGATTGCATCAACAGGAAGCACACCAATGACCTTGACAACCCTTTCGTTTGACGGCAAATAACCGCGGCCGCGCTCAACCGTCATGTCAATTTCCAGTTTTGCATTTTTGTCATCCACCGAGAAAAGATAAAGATCTGGATTGACGATCTCAACCTCAGGAGGAAGGACAATATCAGCAGCGGTGACTTCGCCAGCACCATGGACTTCCAGGTGGATATGAGCGCTATCAACATCATGCAGCAACAGGCGAATTTGCTTGATTTGCAGCATCACCTGGATGACATCTTCGCGCACACCAGGAATTTCTCCATACTCATGTTGAACGTCAGGAATCTGGATCGATGTGACTGCCGCTCCGTCAAGGGATGAAAGCAGGACGCGACGCAGAGCGTTTCCTAACGTTACACCATACCCTCTTTCGAGCGGGCTGATGACGAATTTCCCGTAATTACGAGATTCATCTTCTCGCTCTACTTTTGGTTGTACCATATCATTATTTGTAGCCATGTTTCACCTTTCCCGATATACCCTGTAAAACCGCATATCGGATGGTTCAAGCACTACCGAGAGTAGTACTCGACAATTAGCTGCTCAGACAGGTTACCATCAATTTCACCGCGTTCAGGTAGACGCAGAACACGGCCAGAAACCTTCTTTACATCCCGATCAAGCCACATGGCACACTGGCGCTTTTCAGCAAAATCTGGCAGCTCTTTGAAGAGTGTGCGGCTTCGGGAGGCTTCACGTACCTCCACAACATCCCCAGCCCGTAAAAGCATGGATGGGATGGTAGTGCGGCGGCCATTGACTGTAAAATGTCCATGGGCGACCATCTGGCGCGCCTGAGCGCGGTTTTCCGCAAAACCCATGCGGTAAATGACATTGTCAAGTCGTAATTCAAGGGTTTGAAGCAGGTTCAAACCGGTCAAACCCCTGCGCTGTAAAGCCACACCAAAGTAGCGGCGGAACTGGCGTTCCAGGATACCGTACATACGGCGTGCTTTTTGCTTGGCGCGCAGCTGTTTTGCATAGTCTGAAGCACGATCGCCACGGCCTTGACCGGTGCGGCCATGCTCTCCAGGAGGGTAAGCACGGGCTTCAAAAGCACACTTGGTGGTGAAGCAGCGCTCTCCCTTGAGGAATAATTTTTCACCTTCTCGCCGGCAAAGTTTACAAGCCGGACCAGTATATCTCGCCATAATCGTTTCCTTCCTTTATACGCGGCGTTTTTTCGGAGGCCGGCAACCGTTGTGCGGTACCGGTGTCACATCAGCAATGGAGCGGACTTTGATGCCAGCTGCCTGTACAGCCCGGATAGCGGATTCGCGTCCAGGGCCAGGTCCTTTGACGATCAATTCAACTTCCTGCACACCCATCGATTGGGCAGTTTTGATTGCCTGCTCTGCAGCCAGGCGGGCGGCAAACGGAGTACTTTTACGCGACCCCTTGAATCCAGCCGATCCTGAGCTGCCCCAGCAAAGAGTATTGCCCTGGGTGTCTGTGATGGTGACAATTGTGTTATTGAATGATGCAAATACATGCACCTGTGCCGTTGAAACAGCTCGCTTTACTTTCTTTGCGGTGCTGGTGCGGCGGGTTGATCGTACGTTTTGAGCCATATATCCTCAAATCTTCCCTTACTTTACAAGTTCATGATACCGAAATTCCATTACCCGGCCAGGAGCCGCGGGAGGAAGGTCCCACCCAACCAGGCTGGATCATCCGGTTATTTCTTCGCTGCTCCACGACGGCGGCCGCGACCGGCAACTGTCTTCTTGGGACCTTTGCGGGTCCTGGAGTTCGTGCGGGTCCGCTGACCCCGAACAGGTAAGTTGCGGCGGTGGCGCATTCCACGATAGCATCCGATTTCAATCAACCGTTTGATGCTCATCTGCACATCGCGGCGCAGATCGCCTTCAACTTTGAAATTCTTTGCGATATATTCGCGCAGCAGACCAGCTTCTGCTTCTGTCAGGTCTTTCACCCGCGTATCAGGATTTACCTGCGTGGCAGCAATGATCTGTTTGGCACGGGTATCACCAATGCCGTAAATGTAAGTCAGTGCAACTTCGACCCGCTTATTACGCGGAAGATCAACACCTTCAATTCTCGCCATAGCCTGCTATCCCTGTCGTTGCTTATGTTTTGGATTTTCACAAATTACGTACAGAATGCCACGTCGTTTTACGACTTTGCATTTTGCACATCTTTTTCCGATAGAAGTTGTAACCTTCATAAAAACTACCTCCACAATCTATGAACAGCCAAAGTGTAAATTATACCTGCTCTTACTTACTCTGTCCAGCAACATCCCATGGATTTTTCCCGTCAGCCAGAACTGTCAGGATTACTGGACCGGTCTCGGTGATTGCGACCGAGTGTTCAAAATGGGCGGTATTCATTCCATTCAGTGACACCACAGTCCATTCATCCGGGGTTACTTTGGTTTGGTTGGTGCCGATCAGCACCATTGGCTCCAGAGCAATTGTCATCCCTGCTTTTAGCAGCATGCCCTTACCAGGCGTCCCGTAATTTGGCACCTGGGGACCTTCATGCATCCTTCGCCCTACCCCATGCCCGGTATATTCCCTGGTTACATGCAAGTTGTGTGATTCAACAACATTCTGGACTGCTGCTGAAACATCACCCAGGAAATTTCCGGGTTTCATCTTATTAATTCCAGCAAAAAGCGCTTTTTCTGTTACTTCGAGCAGCTTCTTGTTTTCTTTCGTAATTTCACCCACACCCATTGTGAATGCGGCATCCCCTACATACCCTTCAAAGGCGGCTCCGCAATCAACGGAGATAATGTCTCCGTTCTTCAGTTTCCGGCTTCCGGGTATCCCATGTACCAGTTCTTCGTTAATGCTCGTACAAATGCTGGCCGGATAAGGATAAGGTCCCGGATAATGTTTGAAAGGTGAATATGCGCCAAATTTTTTCAAGACTGATTCGGCGATCTCATTAAGTTCGCCTGTGCTAATGCCGGGTATAATCGCTGCAGCCACGGCTGCCAGCGCTTCTGCGTTGATCCTTCCAGCTTCACGCATAACCGCCAGTTCCTGCGGGCTCTTAATGTTTATTTGCCGGTCCCAAGACATATCAATTCCTTTCTATGGCCTTCAGCAGGTCAAAAGCAACCTGGTCAATTTCCCGTGTGCCATCAATTTCAACCAGCAAGCCTGCTTTGGTGTAGTAATCTAATAAAGGCGCAGTCTGCTCACCATACACGTGAATTCGTCGTTTCACGGTTTCGGGTTTGTCGTCATCACGCTGGTACAGCTCTGATCCATCAAAATCGCAGATGCCTTCAGTTTTCGGCGGATTATTGACACTGTGAAAGACATGTCCCTGAGCCCTGCAGGACCAACGCCCGCTCAGCCGCTCGACTAAAACTTCAGCCGGCACGTTGATAAACGGCACGCTTACTACTTCGCCTTCCAGCTTTTTAAGCATTTCTTTCAGCGCATCCGCTTGCGCAGGGGTGCGCGGGAAACCATCCAGCACTGCACCTTTGGAACAATCGGGTTTCTGCAGCCTGGCCTCGATCATAGCGATCGTGACATCATCAGGAACTAAGTCCCCGCGGTCAATGTATATTTGGGCCAGTTTTCCCAGTTCCGTCTGTGCCTTCAAGTTCTCCCGAAAGATATCCCCGGAAGAAATATGGGCAAGAGCCAGTTTTTCTGCCAGCATTTTTGCTTGTGTGCCTTTGCCAGCACCAGGAGGACCCAATAAGACGATAAACTTGCGCATCGATCAGCCTTTGATCAGGTCTTCTTCGTAGCCATGCAGCTTGAGTTCGGTTTGGATGATGTTGACAGTATCGCGTACAACACCAACCACGATTAGCAAGCCGGCAGATGAGATTAGCAGCAAACCAGAGGAAGCGCCGGCAGGTAAAATTGCGCTCAGGATATACGGAAGCACTGCCACCAGGCCGAGGAATAACGCACCCGGCAGGGTGATGCGGCGCTGTACCTTGGTGAGGTACTTCTGGGTTTGACCGCCGCGGATAACACCAGGAATCTGGGCACCCTGCCGTTTCAAATTATCGCCATAATTTTGCTGGGTAAACATCACGTCAGTATAGAAGTACGTAAAGACAACCACCAGCACAAAGAACAGGACCGCATACCAGATATTGTTTCCGCCAAACAAGCGGTATATACTGCCGGCGAAATTTTTCAGCCATTCAGCACTTGAATTCATAAAATAGCTTGCAATGATGGCGGGGAAGGACATGAACGACTGGGCAAAGATCAATGGGATCATGCCAGCCATATTTACCATCAGGGGCAGGTTGCTGCGCACTGGCATAGACATCCGGTTGCCAATGCGTCGTCCGGGGAAAAGCACCGGAACAAAGCGACGTCCTTGCTGAACAAACACAATAGCAAAGATCGTCAACA
>ENA-UPTA01000648-UPTA01000648.1-activated-sludge-metagenome-genome-assembly--contig:-NODE-648-length-40610-cov-7.969128_pt1 | contig 40610 bp, 44 predicted proteins | sample MGYA00238184_ERZ773361 | MGnify/ENA primary metagenome ERZ773361 (study PRJEB29100, sample SAMN05720205) | activated sludge metagenome | isolation source: anaerobic digester from wastewater... | reverse complement strand
CTGGTAAGTATATTGAGTCCATAATGGTTGAAGGACATGCTAGTACTGATGGCACTTATTTAAAAAACCAGCTATTATCTACAGACAGAGCTAATGCTGTACTATTGTATTTATTTGATAGTAATAGACGACTTGAAACAAACTATGCTAACTACTTCGGAGCAGTCGGGTATTCGGAATCAAGACCTTTAGTGCAAAATGATTACACAGAAATTTTAAGAGCCAAAAACAGAAGAATTGAATTTTCTATCGTTGTGCGTGAAGAGAATGTAGGAAAGATAATTCAAGAGTATTTAGACTCGCTTGATGATGCAAGTTAGGAGATTTTTATGGCAAAAACAGACTTCAAAGATTTAAAGCTATATTATTCGAATGCCATTATGAGCCTTAAGGAAGGAGATTATGAAGAAGCCATTAAAAGTTTTTTGTACCTTATTAATCACGGTATTGAGCCTCAGAAATCCGTTCTTGGAATTTTAACAGCTTACTCCTGTCTTACAAAATATACAATGGCATTAAAAGCATATGAAAAGAATAGAGAGTATTTTACTGATAATCCATTAAACAGAGGGATGTTTATTGAGATAATGACTTCTCTTCTCATGAAGGAAACAAGTTATCTCAAGAAAAACGCTCGTGGTTATTTTACAGCTATACTGATGGCAAATCGCATGAAAACTGTTCATGAAGCTTACCTTTCTGATAAAGATAATATTCTAGCTATCATACTGATATGTTACTGGTATGCTGTATTAGGGAAAAGGCCTCATGATACAGAACAGATGATGAAAGATTTTCTGCATAATGAGTTTATTGATGATGAATTCCGGTGGAAACTTTTAGAGAAATTGTCAATTACTGATAAAGACCTGATGGATGACATAACCATAGCAAGCCTGTTCAAAAGAATACCAAGATATTTAGACCATTCATACATCAATCTTCTTCTGTTTTCAAACCTATCTGGCAATAATCTTGTTTCAGCAAGAGAGAAGATTGAAGTACAGAGAATGAACGGTGTTGAGCTTTCTGATGATGTGATGTGGAATTATATAGATTTATGTGTTGAGAATAATGATATCGATGATCTTGCAGTTAATTTTGCAAAGCGCCTTTTTGCCAAAGGATGGATGGATCCTGCCATAGGCAGAGTTTTCAGGTATGCTAAAAACAATCTCAATATTTATAATGTGACTAATGAAACAAAAGCACTTGATCTTTTCGGTATTTAAACTTATTTATTTACTACAGACAGCTCAGGATATCAATAAATGTACTGAGCTGTTTTTCATATGATATGTTTGTTGCAGATGGAAAATGAATAAAAGAGATAAATGGATATGCCCGTTTTGTGCTTTTTTCCAGAAGCCTGTAAAAAATATCATTACAAATATAAGTACCTGCTGAATAGGAAGTATCAACTATGTCCATAAAATAAACAGACTTAGGATACTCAAGTGTCGCAGTTAATGCAGTTTCAGCTCCATGTATTATAATACTGTCTTTTTTTAATATACCTGCATTATCTGCTGTGTTAGAATTATTTATATTCACAGCGATTTTTTCTATTGATATAAATTTTCTTGATGCAGCCATGCCAGTAGCAATAACTATATCAGGACTCAGTTCTTCAATTCTTTTATCCAGAAGTTCAAAAGCTGTCTGGTATGTCACATCCAGTATGGTTTTGTGTATCTCATTTCCATTGATTAAATCTGGAAGTCCCATTACAAGCTTCTGCGTAATGTTCTCACTAAATCCAGCAAAAGGACTGAATCCCGAAACTAGAATCTTCATTTTAAAGGAACAAGCTTTAAAGCATTTTCAAAGTACAGTTTATTCTTAACTTCCTGACTTAAGCTGAGGGATTCAATAAGTTCGCCATGTCTTGAATCAAAATAGTCTCTCGCATAAAGTATCCTGTCCTGATATGTATTAGTGAACCAGTAAGCATGCTCCAAATCTCTATTGAATGCATTCCAGCCGCTTCCAGCAGACATATCGCAATAAAGATTATCATACTTATCTAGTAGTTTTGAAATCATACCGCCTCTGATTACAGGCCCTTTCGGATAAGACATTTTATCATACTGATCATCATCTGACATATGTGCCCAGAATCCGGGTGCATGCCCTAGAAATATTGTCTCTGGACATTTCTTAAGGACTCTTTCCAAAACATCTATACCGCCGCCATACCAGAAATTAGGCCAGGCATTTGTCCATGGTTTATTAAATTCATAATCAAAATGCATCGTTACTGGAAGATTCAGCTCTCCTGCTGTTCTGTACAATCTTATTGCATCAAAATCGTCATACATCATCCTGACCTTCAGTTCTCCACAGACTTGAACTTTGTGTATAAAGGTAGCAGCTTTTAAATTATTTATCGCATCCGGATCTCTCGGGTCAGGACAATATCCCAGAATAAATCTGTCTGGATAAGCTTTCTTGTATTCCAATCCCGCTTCGAATGGTATAGGTCCTTTCTTAAGATATGTTGCAAGTCCCCCATTATAGTTCTCATATTCATGTCTTGGACACTCCCAAGAAAGAAGCCATGTAATGTCAATATTATTCTCATCCATATTCTTTAAGAATCCATTTAAATCTGTCTTGTGCCAGTCAGCATGATTATGAGCATCAATTATCATTTTCCAAATCTCCTTCATTTAATAGCCTCAGTATACCATCATTCACTATTTCTTTTATATCTGCTTTACAATATTTCTTGATTTCATTCAGTTTATCCTGATCAAACGGAGTCAGAAGAGAAACGGCTATTCCGTTCTTCATTGCTCTGCCGGTTCTTCCTATACGATGGACATACTGCTCCTTATCAGCTGGCAGATCAAAGTTAATAACAGCATCAACATCTGTGATGTCCAGTCCCCTCGCAGCAACATCAGTGGCTATCAGGATGTTCAGTTTTTCATCTTTGAATGCTCTGATTGTTTTTTCTCTGCCAGTCTGTGACTTGCCTCCATAAATACAGTTTGCTGAGTACCCTTTCTCACGAAGATCATCAGTAAGCATCCTGACCATGTTTATTGTGTTGCAGAATATGAGTACTTTATAGAAATCATTGTTGTCCAGTATTGATCCAACAGCTTTCATCTTGGAGTGCATATTTTGGACCATGACGCAAATCTGATCAATATCCGGTTTATTCTCGTTATTCTCTTCTACAGTAACTTCGACTGCATCTCTTTGATAAAGCCATGAAATATCCATGACACCCATAGACATAGTGGCTGAAAGAAGAGCTAAATTCTTTCTACTAGGCATCATGTTAAGGATTTTTGTTACTTCTTCGATAAATCCCATATCCAACATACGGTCTGCTTCATCCAGTACTGCTGTTCTGACTTTGGATATATCAAGAGTCTTACGGTCAATATGGTCTTTTAATCTTCCTGGAGTCGCAACAATAATCTGCGGATTTCTTTTTAGTGCCTTTATCTGACCTTCTATGGGTTTCCCTCCATATATAGCTTCTATCTTTACTTTGGGCATGAATTCAGAGAGATCCTTTAATTCCTCGCAAATCTGAATAACCAGTTCCCTTGTCGGAGCAAGTATAAGTGCCTGTATTTCTTTGTTTTCATAATCAAGCTGCTCAAGAAGAGGTATTCCGAATGCAAATGTCTTTCCTGTCCCAGTAGGTGCTTTAGCAATAACATCTTTATACTCCATAAGTGGAGGTATAACATCTGACTGCACAGTTGATGAGTATATATACTCTTTCTTGTTTAATGCTTTTATAATTCCTTCTGATAGATTTAAATCATCAAATTTAGTGCCTGAATAATTTGTTTTCTGCTTATCCTCATCAGGGTTTACGGGTCTTTTTTTAAATTTAGTTGGTTCACTAAAAATTCGTTCTGGCTTTATCTCATATTTTCTGTTTTTTGTGAAACTTCCTTTTCTTTTGAAAGTTTTTTTTCTTTTGTTCTCATTGATTTCCGTTTTATTCATATTACCTTCTATCTTTCAATTCTTCTGCAATCTGTTCCAGAGTTATATCTTTTTCAACAAGCAGGACCATAAGATGATATAAAAGATCAGATACCTCGTACACTATCTCTTCTTTTGAATCATTTTTTGCTGCGATAATAGTTTCTGACGCCTCTTCACCAACCTTCTTTAAAATCTTGTCCAAACCCTTATCAAAAAGATAACAAGTGTATGACCCCTCTTTTGGGTTCTTCTTCCTGTCGGTTATAACCTGATATAATTCATTCAATATCTCATTCATTTTCTTTAATCTCCCCATTTTCATCTATCTGTCTGTAAAAACAGGATTGCGCACCTGTGTGGCATGCGTTCCCTTTTTGCTTTACTAGATAAATTAATGTATCCAGGTCACAATCTACCAACACTTTAACGACCTGTTGCGTATTTCCGCTTGTCTCACCTTTAACCCATTCGCTGTTTCTTGAACGGGAAAAATATGTTGCTTTCTTAGTTTTTATAGTCTTAATTATTTGTTCTCTTTTGGCATATGCCATCATAAGAACCTGTCTTGTGTCAGCGTCCTGGCATATTACTGGTATTAATCCGTTTTCATCATACTTAAGATCAGGCATTAATAATTTCCTTCATATATTTACAGCTTATAGCTATACTCTTTTCCATAGGGATATCAAACTTCTCCTGTTCCATAATACACCAGTCGATCTTATCTGAAGTCTTTAAAATTGATGGAAAATCAATTATTCCTCTGCCGACCTCTATATCGTTTCCTTCTTTGGATATATCTTTAAAATGCAGCAAATCTAACCTATCCCTATACCTTTCGCAGTATTCAATGGGGTTCACTCCGCCTTTTACTGCCCAATAAGTATCAATTTCAAGAATAACATCTTTATCAGTGTTTTTCGCAAGTATGTCAAAAAGCCTTTGACCTTCATCAATAATAGTAAACTCAAATGCATGATTATGGTAGCCTATCTTTATACCGAATTTTTTTGCATTTTGACTGGCTATGTTAAGATATTCTGCAACAGTCTTCATCCCGTCCGCTGTATGAAATTTGTCTGATAAATATGGGACTATTACATACTTGTTGCCTATTACTGAGTTATATTCCATTGTTTCATTAAATTTGTCTACAACTGCATTCAAACCTGAATGGCTTCCTGCAGGCAGTATACCTAAATCATCAATGTATTTCTTTGTTTCAATAGCTTCTTTCCCAAAAAAACCAGCAAATTCCACTCCGTCATAACCTATCTGCTTTGCAATGTGCAGAGCATGATAAAAATCCTGTTCAGCAATCTCTTTTATGGAATATAGCTGTAGCGCTGTTTTTGGCATAATTTCCTCCCTGATGTCCTTGGCCATAAAGGCTTCCTTTGAATTATTATATACTTTAAACGATATCATTTCAAATTACAGAAGAGATATCTTGTACATTACTATACCTGCTGCACATGCTGCATTTAAAGATTCTGTCATGCCTTGCATTGGTATTGATAATGTTTTTGTAAGATGCTTTTTAATGTTTTTATCCAGTCCGTTTGATTCATTGCCTATGACAAGCGCGCAATGCTTATCAAGATTGACAGTTTCTATATCCTGTCCATTAGCATCTAATCCGTATATAGCATATCCAGCCTTATTAAGTATGGAAAAAATCTCTTCAGTCGCTTTTATATATGGAATCCTGAACAAGGAACCCATGCTTGCTCTAAGTGCTTTTTCATTGTACAGATCAGCACATCCTTCAAGAGCAAACACGCAGCCTATTCCGAAAGCTTCAGCGCTTCTGACCATTGTTCCTGCATTTTTCGGATCATTAATCCTGTCCATGACAAGAACAGGACTGCCTTTCTTAATTACATCAAACACATCCCATTTCAAAGGACGCCCAAGAGCGAGAATTCCTTCTGGATTTGCCATGTATGATAATGATTCTAATATACCGTCTTTTAACAGAAAAATATCTTTAACTATAAGTCTGTCAACATAAGACATATTATTCTGATAATAGGTATCACTGACATATACTTCAGTTACTTTGACATGGCTGGTAAAAGCTTCGTCTAGAAGTTTTCTGCCTTCGATGAAAAAAAGGTCCTCTTGCTCGCGGACCTTTTTCTTATCTAAGCTTTTCAGCCTTTTGATTCTCTGATTGTCCTTGGACTCTATACGGTTCATTAGTTTTACTTTACTGAACTGACAAGTGATGCAAAGCCCTGTGGATCGTTTACTGCCATATCGGCAAGTACTTTTCTATTAAGATCAATATTATTCCTCTTAAGAGCTGAGATGAATTTTGAATAACTCATTCCATTTGTTCTTGCTGCAGCATTTATCCTTGCAATCCAAAGCTGCCTGAAATTACGCTTGTTTGCTTTTCTTGCAGCATATGCATAACTTAATGACTTCATTACTTGCTGTTTAGCAATTCTGAAATTTTTACTCTTATGTCCGAAATAACCCTTTGCGAGCTTTAATACCCTTTTATGTCTTCTGCGTGTTGTTACACCGCCTTTTACTCTTGCCATTTGTCAATTCCTCCTTATTTGTATGGGATAAGCTTTTTAATTACTGGTGCGTCTGCAGCTGATGCAAAAGCAGTATCTCTGTTATCTCTTTTGGCTCTTTTGGTCTTAGATATCAGTCTGTGTCTTCTAAAAGCATGTCCCATCTTTATTTTTCCGCTTCCGGTCACTGAGAACCTCTTTTTTGAAGCGCTGTGTGATTTTAGTTTCGGCATATTCAAATCCTCCTATTATTTCTTTGGTGCCAATATTACTATCATATGTCTGCCTTCGAGTTTTGGTGCTTTTTCTGCTGTGCCATATTCAGAACATGCTTGCGTGAACTTTTCCAGTACTTCCGCTCCCATTTGCGTTCTTGTCATTTCACGTCCTCTGAATGAAAGGCTCACCTTTACTTTATCGCCATCTTCAAGAAATTTGCAGGCATTTTTGATTTTGAAATTAATATCATGCTCGTCTATTCCCATCTTCAGCCAGATTTCTTTCAGTTCCATTGTTTTCTGTTTCTTTTTGGCTTCTTTTTCCCTTTTGGTTATCTCGAACATGAATTTGCCATAGTCGATGATTTTACATACAGGAGGAGTGGCATTTGGGGAAATTTCAACTAGATCCAACCCTGCAGTTTCGCTTAGTTTTAAAGCATCTTTAACTGGCATTATTCCTACTACTATCCCATCTGATCCTATAAGTCTGACCTCTGGTCCTGTAATATCCTCGTTAGTCCTATACTGGGTTTTGGTACTTTTTTGAGCTGCTATTGTAATTACCTCCGTAAATATAATGGTCCTGCAGATATTAATCCGCAAGACCACATAACAATTAATGCAATATGTTTACCCGTTCAGTTAATACTTTGGGGTGAGAAGGGATTACTTCTGCTTTCCTTTTGATATATTATCATATGAAAAAATACTTGTCAAACACTATTTTTCAATTCTTTTTATTATTTGATAAAATATGGTTCTCACTCAACTATCTCATATAATGTTGAAGCATCCTGCTTTTTGACATTCATAGATATATCAGCTACTCTTACTTTTATTAAGCTGTTTGTAAACCTGACCTCCAGAATGTCATCTTTCTTTACTTGGTATGAAGGTTTGACTGCTCTGCCATTTATAAATATTTTCTGTCCTTCACATGCTTCATTCGCGACTGTTCTTCTTTTTATAAGACGGCTTACCTTTAAAAATTTATCTATTCTCATTTTTAGCCTCATCCCAATACTTGTCCAGTTCTTCTATTGTCATCTGCTTCATGTTCAATCCTTTATCATTACAGGAATTTTCCACATGGGTAAATCTTTTGATAAACTTTTCAGATGATGCATTTAAGCTTTGCTCAGGATCAATATCTAGAAATCTGCATACATTTACAACTGCAAAAAGAAGATCACCTGTTTCTTCCTTCTGTCTTGATATATCATTCTGTTCAATTGCCTGTTTCAGTTCTTTAGTCTCTTCATTAATTTTATTAAATGCTCCTGAGACATCCGGCCAGTCGAATCCGACTCTTTGAGCTTTACTCTGAATTTTGTAAGCCCTCATAAGTGCAGGAAAATTCTTTGGGATCTTATTCATGCTGTCTGCTTCGCTCTCGTAACCTTTTTCTTCTATCTTAAGTTTTTCCCAACTTTCAAGAACTTGCTCAGATGTATCAAATTTTTTGTCTCCAAAGATATGAGGATGTCTGTAAATAAGTTTTCTGCAAATCGCATCAGTTATGTCCTGCATGCAAAAAGTACCATCCTCTTTCCCTATCTGGGCATGAAAAACAACTTGAAGAAGCACATCTCCAAGCTCTTCAGTAATTTTTCCAATATTGTCTTCAGAAATTGCGTCACATGTCTCATAAGCCTCTTCTATTAAGCAATTGGTCAGGGATTCATGAGTCTGTTCCTTATCCCAGGGGCATCCATTTTCGCTTCTTAGTTTAGCCATTATTTCAATTAGATCCTTAAAACTGTATTTACTTTCATGTTTATCCATTTTTTTATGTCCTTCTACATCAGCATTCCTATTCTTGCCATGACTATCCTGTCCTTATTCTGTAAATCTTTATGTATTTGGATATGATTGTACCCCTGTTTTTTAAGTATTTTTGTAACTTGCAGAGCCTGATTATATCCAACTTCATACATGATGTATCCACCATTATTCAGATGCTTCTTTGCATTTATGGATATTAACTCATAGAATTCTGTTCCATCTTCACCAGCTAAAAGAGCGAGCTTAGGCTCGTAATCTGAAACCTGTTTATCTAGAGCTAAATATTCGTGTAAAGGGATATAAGGGGGATTAGATACTATTAAGTCAAATTTGCCTTCAATTTTAGTAAAAAGATCACTCTGAACTGCAAAACAGTTGCTTTTAACTTCATTAATTACAATATTTTTTCTGGCTATATCAATACATTTATCAGATATATCGCTTAGGATGACTTTTGACTTACCAAGCTTTTTTGCTATTGATATCCCGATACAGCCGCTTCCGCAAGCTAAATCGAGTATTGAAGGGGTTTTTATCATTTGTCCTATATTAACAGCATGTTCTACAAGGATTTCAGTATCATTACGGGGTATAAGCACATTCGAATCAACGTAAAATTCATTACCATAAAAACAAGCCTTTTTCAAGATATACTCAATAGGTTCTTTTTTCATTCTTCTCTTTGCACACTCCAGTAAAAGTTTGGACTTGTATTCCTCTACCTCTTCGTCCTGATGCGCATAAAAATATGAAATGTCTTTTTTAAATATCTCCTCAAGGAAAACATACATTTCCTTCTTGTCAGTAAAAAAACCGGAATATGAGCTAATTAACTGGGAAATTACCATTTTGCCTCTTCTTCATCTGTTGGTAATACTGCATTGAAAGCCATTATAGCGCATTCGACCATGTCTTCATCAGGTTCTTTTGCCGTAAGTTTTTGAAACAGCATTCCAGGAGCAGATATGATTTTGGAAAAGAGATTATCATATCTTCCAGCAACCTTTACAAGCTCGTATGCAAGACCTGCTACTAAAGGAAGCAGTAATATTCTTATAATCATATTCAGAGCAACTGAATGCCAACCGACAAAAGAGAATATTATTATTGATACTGCCATAACAAGGAAGAGAAAACTTGTCCCGCACCTGCGGTTACTGGTCGTATGCTTCATGACATTTTCAACAGTAAGTTCCTGTTCAGCTTCATAACAATTGATAGTTTTGTGTTCTGCTCCGTGATACATCCAAACTCTTTTTATGTCTTTCATAAAAGTTACTGCTGCTATATACCCAATGAAAATAGCAATTCTTAATACACCTTCAAGCAGATTGTTAACTACATTATTCTGTATCTTAAGAAGACCGATTATAAAGTTAGGCAGCAGAAAAAACAAACCTACTGTTATCCCTACAGATAAAAGGATTGCAAAGAAAACAGCAGTTTTACTCAATGACTCACCATTTGATGATTTTGTCTCGTTTTTTTTCGCTTCGGAATCTGTTTTTTCTTCTTCTTCCAAATCATAAAAAGATGCAGCATATGTCAATGCCTTTATACTTATAATCATTTGATATATAAGGGAATAAGCTCCTCTTAACACAGGAACTCTGGCTATCTTCCTCTTGACTGGAAGGTTTTCAACATTAAGGTCAATTTCACCATCAGGTTTTCTGACAGCTATAGCTTTTTTATGCGGGCCTATCATCATTATGCCTTCTAATAATGCAGAGCCTCCGATTGATGTCTTCTTCATGGTTATAAAAAAATCGGGTTGCTTATTCGACAACCCGCCTTTCCTTTAATTACGAAATTCCGTATTTCTTTTTGAACTTGTCTACTCTTCCGCCCGAATCTACAAGTTTCTGTTTCCCTGTAAAATATGGATGGCAGTTTGAACAAATTTCTACTTTGATATCCTTCTTCGTTGAACCTATTTCAAACACGTTCCCGCATGCACAGGTCGCTGTAGTCTTAAAATACTTTGGATGTGTATCTTTTTTCATCCTAATCACCTCCTAAATTGACGCAAGCGTGATTATACCACACTGCTTTTGCCATTTCAACAATATTTTTTCCAATAATCTTATCAAACATACCTTTAGATCAATATTCCATAACAGCTGACTGCTTAATATTGATACTACTGACGAATTCTGCATTATTTTTTGTTTTAACAAGCTTATCAATCATCCACTCTGTTACTTCAGCAGTACCCATATTGCTCATGGCACGCCTTATAGTCCAGATACTTTCAAGCTCTTTTTTGTTAAGCAGAAGCTCTTCTCTTCTTGTTCCTGATTTATTTATGTCTATTGCAGGGAATATCCTTTTTTCAGAAAGCTTTCTGTCAAGATGAAGTTCCATATTACCTGTGCCTTTGAACTCCTCATAAATAACATCATCCATCCTGCTTCCAGTTTCAACAAGCGCAGTTGCAATAACAGTAAGACTCCCTCCGAACTCGATATTTCTTGCAGAACCGAAAAATTTCTTAGGTGCATGAAGTGCGCCTGGATCCAGTCCTCCTGAAAGAGTTCTTCCCGTTGGAGTCATTGTAAGGTTATGTGCTCTTGCAAGCCTTGTTATACTGTCAAGAAGTATTACAACGTCCTTACCGTGTTCTACAAGCCTCTGAGCTCTTTCCAAAACCATTTCAGATACTTTGACATGATTTTCAGGAACTTTATCAAAAGTAGAATACACTATCTCCCCTTTAACCGATCGTTGCATATCTGTAACTTCCTCTGGTCTTTCATCTATCAGTAGAACTATAAGTTCAACGTTGGGATGATTGAGAGTGATGCTGTTCGCTATCTTTTTCAATAGTACTGTTTTACCTGCCTTAGGAGGGGAAACTATCATTCCTCTTTGTCCTTTTCCAATTGGAGCTATAAGGTCAATTATTCTTGTTGAATAATCTTTTGGATTATTTTCCAAGGTAAGCCTTTCCTCTGGGAATATTGGTGTAAGCGTTTCAAAAGGTTTTCTGGTAAAAACTCTTGAAGGATCTTCATCGTTCACTTTAATTACATGCTGAAGAGCTTGGAATTTCTCATTTTCTTTTTTTGGTTTTCCGACACCAAAAATCTTATCACCCGTTTTGACACCGTACTTGCGAATCTGATTGGGAGCTACATAAATATCCTTCGGGCCGTATGAGTAATTATCAGTACGAAGGAAGCCATATCCGTCTGGAAGCACTTCTAATACTCCACAAACTTCGTCATATTGGTCGTTTTCATATTCTTCAGGAACATCGCTCTCAACAGGCAGAGCGGCTGCTTCTTGAATATTCATGTTCTGCGGCTGCACTGGAGGCGCAATAACGGCAGAATCATGTGACTTTATTACATGCCTTGTCTTTTTCTCTTCTTTTACAGGTTTCGGAGCTTCAGATTCTTTTGCCATTTTAGACAAAAGATATCTTGGTTTCTTTGGTGCTTCCTGTGTTACAGTTTCAAGTATTTTTGTTGCCTCGGCAACAATTACTTCTTCTTTTTGCTGTGTTTTTTCAGCTTTAACTTCATCTGGTTTGGTTATTTCCAGAATTCTTCTGATTATGTCATCTTTTTTCATAATCGTAACGCTCTTCACACCCAGCGTTTTGGCAATAATCCGCAAATCCGCAATGGATTTCGACCTTAACATCTCGTCCTCGTTCATTAATATCCTCACTAAAGTATTTTTTGATATTTAATAATAAATAATAGATTAATATTTATCGAGTATAGACAATATCATATGTAACAAGCATTGTCAAACCTTTTTTTTACAAATTTTATTTTATTATTTCTCCTACGTTGGAATAAATATATTTTGGCCTGTAAGAAAAGTTCTGCATATTCGTTTCATTAGTAACTCCGCTTAAAACCAATATTGTATCTATCTCGCTTTCCATACCTGCAACTATATCTGTATCCATCCGGTCACCTATTATTATAGTGTTCTTTACATCAGTGCCCAGCTTTTTTAAAGCATGCCTCATCATAAGCGGATTGGGTTTTCCAATATAGTATGCCTTCTTACCTGTAGCTATCTCGATTGGTACTGCAAGAGCTCCTGTTGCAGGCATTATTCCCTTCTCAGTCGGTCCGGTCCTATCAGGGTTAGTACCAATCAGTTTTGCTCCTTTTTGAACCAGCTGTACTGCTTTCTCAATTTTTTCAAAACTATATGACCTCGTTTCTCCTATTATAACATACTCCGGACTAACATCATTCATTGTTATTCCCACTTCATATAAAGCGTTTATAAGTCCTGGTTCCCCGATTATGTATGCTGAACACTTAGGTGCCTGAGCGGCAAGGAAAATCGCAGTTGCCACTGCTGATGTATAGAAATGCTCCTCTTCAACAATTATTCCGAGCCTTCCGAGTTTTTGTGAAAGTTCACGTGGGGAACGCTCAGAACTATTGGTAAGAAATAAATACTTCTTGTCGTTAGCTTTCAGCCAGTCTACAAATTCCAATGCTCCTTCTAGCACATTATTTCCATGATACAGTACACCATCCATATCTATAATGAAGCCATCTTTATTCCTGATTATCTCGTCCATTTTTATCTCCAGTCTTTTTCATAATTTTCTTACGTCTCCAGAGCATAAGATATATGAAAAGATTTGATATAAGATACTCTGTAGTTGTATTTGAGCTGATAGAGGGATTTTCTTTATCTATTAGAACATGTCCGAGAAATAACTTTCTAGCAGCTTTACTGTTAATCCGGATTTTGTTTTTATCCCATATTTTTCCCAATAAATTCTTAACAAAATTCTTTTTTTCTTTCATAATCTGGCTATGTTCAGATTTAGCAGAGCGATATGCTGCCATTATTTTGGTTATAAGCTGCTCAGGTGTGTAAGGCCTTATCTTCTCTATACCAAATGTATCAGCTGTTATCTCCATTGCTGCAAAAAAAACCTTCTTCGCAGTAAGCAGACCGTCTGTATGATTCCTCAAAGTCCTTAATAGAGAGAATTGCACAACTGATCCCATTATATTTTTTTTATTATTTTTAACATTGAGATACAGCATCTCGATTTCCTTTTCCGTTAAAGGTTTCGCATAATCATGAGTTGCTGTATCTGATATGTAGTAACTCTGTCCGATATATTTGCCAAATGCCTTCATACCGTCAAGATATCCGAGTAATATGTTCTTAGCTGCTATTTGAGGATCAAATTCCAGTATTCCACCTTGAATCTGCTGATTCTCAATATACATTATATTTGCATCAGATTCCTTGACCTTCCTGTATACGCCAATAGCGGCATTACTTACTGCAATTATATTCTTATAACCATGGTCTATTAGAATATTTATCGGAAGATTATCATATATACCGCCATCTATATAGAGTTCGCCATCGATTTCCTGTTTTTTAAAACCGGGAACAGCTGAACTTGCAAGTATGAAGTCTACTACTTTACCTTTGGGTATATCTTTCTTAAAAAGGATGACTGGTTTCATCTGCGTCAATGAAAATGTTACTAAGGCATAATCTATAGGCGAATTACGCAAGACATCCTCATCAATTACCTGTTCAAGGTAACATTTTAATGTTGATGTATCCAGACCTTTATTCTTTAGTATGGATTTAATATATTCAGAAGAGTTCGGTTCGCCATCCTCTTTGTTATAAGTAATATCAAAAAGAGTAGGCATATCCAGAGTTTTCCACAAATGTTCAGCCTGCACGAAAGCATCACAGACAACAGCAGCTCCATTCACAGAACCAACAGAAGTACCTATTACCATGTCTATCTCGATATTCAGCTCTCTGAGAGCTTTCCATACACCTACCTGATATGAGCCTCTGGCTCCGCCACCAGCAAGCACAAGCTGATATTTCAAGTTCCTTACCTACCTGGAATGATTATATATAAAAGAGAATTTTTTTACAATTGCAACTACTGAAATTTTTTGACCTCAAGATTTATTCCCATACTATTTGCATATGTAAACATATCATTTATCTGTTTTGTCTGGTGGTTATTAAGTTTTGCAGCTGGAATAACCACAACTACGGTTTTTATGCTTATATCCTCTTTACAAATTGAATAACCTCCATATTCTCCATATGAATATTGATTAACTGCATCTATCTGCTGTTTGATTTTTTTCTTGAGGTCCGAACCTGATTTATAGCTGTCATCCTGTGTGTTTATGCTTATTATTGATACTGCTTCTTGTGAATAAGGATCATATATATCCAAAGTAGGAAAATTACGATCAAGATTAGCACCCATCATATCATGAATAGCTTCTCCACGTTTAAAAGGATCAAGTTCCCAGATATTTTCATCAATGTTTTTAATACCGTCACCTGACCATTTTGCTGATGCGTTCTGAACGGAAATACTGCTTTTCAATAGAACTCCATCATAGTCAGCATGAATCGCAAGAGTAAAAAAGTGATCATATGGAACAGCTATGTATCTGACATTGTCAATATTATGTACTTCAATTTTCGTGATAATGTCAATCAAATATGTTCCTGACAAGTGATATGTGACAGCTGTGTCATTAAGTCTTTTGTCCAGCTGAGATAACAGATCTGAATACGTCTTTATGTACCCATTGATTTGAATACTTAAAAGCAAGATAAATATCAGAATAAAAGAACATATACAGCTTTCGACTGTGATTCTGCCTTTAGTATGAATCTTCCGCTTCAACATAGAAGTTCCTCACCATTCCCAAAATCCCTCTGAACTTCAGATCAGCATTTACCTTAATACCACAGCACACTGAAGACATATCCATGTTATTTGGAGAATTCAAAGCAATTAAATCTAAAAGTCTCAAGACTTTGACATTGTTGCTTCTTGTACATAAAAGAAGCCTTAAATAATCATCATATCCGATTTTTAACCAATCAGGTGTTTTTGTTATTCCTTTTTCCAGACCTATGTCCAGATTCCAATCGCCATCCATTTTAATTACTGGACATTTTCCTCCTCTGCAAAGAATGTCGGTATCATATGCAGATTCAGCCATAGCCCATGAACATAATATCAGATTTTTAGCGATAGGTGCAGCAGCTCCGAAAGTCCAGCTGCCAGCAAGGCATGCTCCAGCCGCTTCTGCTTTGGTTCTTTTAGGAAGATCAGTATATACATGTATAACATTACACGCAAACCTTAATGCTGATAGAAAAGCTTTGCAAGATTTGACATTCTTCTCATTATCTCTATTACCAAAAATCAGATACTCCACTTCCGCATCCAGATATCTGTTCTTTTCATCAAAATTATCCGAACGTGTAAAATTACTCATATACAGCATTATGTACTCATTGACCATAATATCTTCTTTGATCTGAGATAACAGGTCTGATAAATCACTAAATGTTAAAAATATGCTTTTTGAAGTATTATCTGTGACATCAGCATTGAATGCATAGGAATCTTCTAAACTTTCTGACAGTAATTTGATGAATGCATCTATATGTACATCTTCTATCACTATCGAATTTAACAATTCATCAGCTGTATCCTTTAGTACGGATCTTTGGTCCTTAAACATATCATCTATTACTGATAAAAAAAATGAATCAAGAATATTCGGATCATAAATGGCATCACAATACATTCCAAATCCATTACTGAAAATTTCATAAATAGATATTTCATCTGATTCGCTAACTGCTTCAATCATATTATTCATTGTCAGATCAAGACAGTCAATATTCCTATCCAGTACCATTTTAAGTTGTTCTAGTACTGTCATTGTAAATGAATCCTCCATTTCATAAACAGTATCAGTACATATTTTCAATACAGTTTTCAAATGTTCAGGGCAGTCATTTATACTGTCAACTATTCTTTTCATGCTGTCTGAAAGGATATGGATATCAGCATAAGCCTTAATCATTTCGTTTAATAGATTAACTGCTTTTTTATTGTATTCCTTTAAAACATATATAATATTGTCGACATTAATCTTTAAAATATCCAGTACCTGCTTTTTCAGAATATTGGTCATATCAGCTTCTTCTTCATTTGCACTGTGCATATATACAAGCATATCATCATATATATCATCTGCAGTCCGTATCATGTCCATCAGATCATGATAATACTGGCTGGAATTTATTTCTTCAATTGTCTCTTTTAACGAAATATGTGCATTCTTTAATCCCCCAATCAGTTCGTCTATCTGCATCTTCGCATTAAGAGTCCTGATTACATCTTTAATTTTTGAGAACATTTCTATTTTTTCATTAGTCTCGATTAAAATCTGTTTGAATATCTCATCCTGCATCAGTGTGCTTATCTGGTCAGATACAATCGGATAATGCATTAAAGGCTTATTCCTCGTTATTTCAATATTCTCAATTTCCATTTTGAAAAGTCCTCTGCCTATAACGGATTTATTCAATGATTCAGTAATAATGAAAAGAGCCTCCTCATCACTCATTTCATACCCATATAATGAATATTCCTCCTTCATGTATGTGCTGTATTGACTTAATACACATCCACAGGAGGCCTTAAATGCATTTCTAGCAGCCACAAGGGCATTTTTAGCAAGATATACATCAGATAACACTAAGACCAGCAGAATCAGTACCGGTGTTACAACTGCCACAAAAGCTGTAATTACTCCTTTTTTACTATTCGAAGAGTGTTTCAAAAACCATTTCCGCCTTTCGTTCTATACTGTCACTTACCCTTATTTTTGAAGTCAGATCATAAACTATGCAATCAATCTCTCTTGAACTGATTTTTACAACATAGAACACTATGGAAATTACTAGTATCAGTACAACAGGAAACGCGATTGATGCTTCTGCTGCCGCACTGCCTTTCTTCTTCTTTTTAAAATCAAAACATTTCATAAAGGCATGATATTACAACCAAATGTATTAGTGTACAGACAGAATGAATTTTTTAAACAGAAAATTTAAATAAAAAAGTAAACACAATTTCCTTATATAACCTACTCAAACAGAAAATATAAGTATATAATAAGAATAATTCGTAATAAAACTATCAAATACGGGAGGTACAAGATTTTGTTTGATCCTAATTCCAAATTAATGTACATAATGGTAGCGGTAATAATACTTTATGTTGCTGCTCAGGCGGTCTTTTTCCTATTGAAAGCGGTAAAAAGAGCAAAAGAGCTTAATATCAGCACATCGACAGTAAAAAAGACCATTTTATCAAGCGCAGTCTTCACAATTGCACCTGCAGTTTCAATATTAATGGGAGTACTGACTCTTGCAGGTTTTCTGGGGCTGCCTTTCCCCTGGCTTCGTTTATCTGTTTTGGGGGCAATCACATACGAACTTTCTGCAGCTTATTCAGCAGCAGAATCACTAGGTATTAAGGATCTTTCTACTCTTGTTACTGATCCAAAAGTCTTTTCCACAATGGCATGGGTAATGCATCTTGGAATATTTACAGGTCTTGTTCTAATACCTATTTTCCTAAAGAAAATCCAAAAAGGACTTATATCAATAAAGGCAAAAGATGAAAAATGGAGTGATGCTTTCCTTACTGCTTTGTTTTTAGGTATGATATCCGCATTTTTGGGTCTTATCTTTACTGATATAAAGACAGGTCTGGCTGGATGGATACCAGTGTTTGTAATGATTGTTTCTGCATTAATCATGTCTGTTATTGGGATTTTTGTAAAGAAGCTTAAGATTAAATGGCTTGAGGATTTCGCTCTTCCAATAACGATGCTTTCCTCTATGGCCCTTTCGATCCCTATAACACATTTTATAGAAAGTATAGTATAGGAGGATGTTATGAAAAACAAAACACAGAAAACATATGATGATCAAATACATTTTTATGGCAGAATCTGGATGTTCGGAGCATTAGGATTATTCACGCTGCTTCCTGCACTCATATCAATCATGTATAATGCATGGCCTTCTGCAGGACCATTTTTTAAAGCTCTTGCTGGTGTCGCTCCAATTTTCTGGACAGTCGGAGCAATTGAAATTCTGACATACACTCCTATGCTCGGTTCTGGAGGATCTTATCTTTCTTTTGTCACAGGAAATATTTCAAACCTTAAGGCACCTTGCGCCTTGAATGCGATGAATGCGGCAAAAGTCAAACCGGGAACAGATGAAGGAGAAGTAATCTCAACAATTTCCATAGCCGTTTCAAGCATAGTAACCATAGTTATTATTGCTATAGGTGTGTTAGGACTTTCTGCAATACGCCCTTTCTTGGAATCACAGATATTAAAACCTGCATTTGCTAATATACTCCCCTCTTTATTCGGAGGTCTTGGAGTGGTTTATGTATCCAAAAACTGGAAGATTGCTTTTGCACCTCTTTTGTTTATGCTCGCTCTTTTCATATTATCGCCAATTGATTTATCAGGCTATGTAGGAATATTGGTACCTGTTGGAGCAATTATTGCTATAATCAGTGCTAGAATACTATATAAAAGAAATAAGATTTAGAGGAGGTATATATATGTGGTGGCTGATTTTTCCAGGTTTACTTTTAGTTCTTATAATTATCCTTGTTGTACGTGCAATACTGTTTAAACCTTACACTATAACAGAGCCTGTTAAAAATGATTTTGAACTGGATAACGAAGGAATAATGCACAGATTTTCAGAATTGATCAAATGCAAGACCATTTCCGACAGGGACACTGCAAAAGTAAATTTTGCTGAGTTTGAAAAACTCCATAACCTTATAAAAAATTTCTATCCAAATGTTTTTTATAAATGCGACTTCGAAAAAGTGCTTGACACTGGACTTTTGTTTCGATGGCCAGGTGATAAAAAAGAAGAGCCGATTGTTTTAATGTCACATTATGATGTCGTACCTGTTAATGAAGATCAATGGGACAAGCCTGCCTTTGAAGGTATTATAGAAAACAATGAATTATGGGGCCGTGGAACTCTAGACACTAAAGGCACTTTTGTAGGAATACTTGAAGCAGCAGAATTTTTGATAAAACAAGGGTATGTACCCAAGAATGACATTTATTTCTCCTTTTCTGGAGATGAGGAAGTAGCTGGACCAACCTGCCCAGCTATAGTTGAATTATTCAGCAAAAGAAATATTATACCTGCAATGGTTATTGATGAAGGCGGAGCTGTTGTTGAAGGTGTTTTCCCAGGCGTTAAAAGCCAGTGTGCTCTTGTCGGTATAGCGGAAAAAGGAATAACTGATATACGCATGACAATGAAAAGCGGAGGCGGCCATGCATCTGCACCTATGCCGCACACCATTTTAGGCCAGCTTTCTCAAGCAGTTGTAAATATCGAAAATAATCCGTTCAAATTCCAGCTTACCCCTCCAGTAATAAAAATGTTTGACATTTTAGGCAGGCATTCTTCTTTCATTTTCCGAATTATCTTTGCAAACCTTTGGTGTTTCAGCCCAGTTTTAAATATGATGTGCAAAAAAAGCGGAGGCGAACTAAATGCACTTATGAGAACAACAGTAGCATTTACAATGGCAAGCGGTAGTAATGCGACTAATGTTCTTCCGCCAAAAGCATCTTTCACTGCGAATTTAAGATTATTAGGAAATGATACATACGATTCTGCAATGGAATATCTTAAGAAGAAGGCGGATAATGATAAAATTGAATTTGAGATAATCCATGGTTCTAATCCTACAATATACTCAAGTACCGATTGCAAAGGTTGGAATACGCTTAATAATTCGATAAGGCAGACATGGCCGGATGCAATTGTCTCTCCATATCTTATGTTTGCGGCATCGGATTCAAGACATTTTTGCAGAATAACCGATAAAGTATATAAGTTTTCAGCGATGCATCTGACTAAACAGGAAAGAGGTTATATTCATGGAAACAACGAAAGGATATCCTGTGATGCAGTATATGATATTGTTAAATTCTACATCAGAGTCATTAAGCAAAGCTGAATAATCTTTATCTTTATATATCTAATGACATTTTTCTATTGGACATTATCTGATGGATTATTCCTATATATTAATATATAATAAATGGTGAAATATTAATCAAAAGGATGGATTATGAAGGTATACAATACGCTGACAAAGAACAAAGAGGAACTCATACCGCTTGACAATAAGACAATACGGATGTATTCATGCGGGCCTACAGTCTATAGTTATGCTCATATTGGAAACATGAAAGCGTTTTTATTTATGGACTTTTTAAAGAGATCTCTTAATTACCTTGGATACAAAGTCAAAAGTGTTATGAATATAACCGATGTTGGGCATCTTGTTTCTGATTCTGACGAAGGAGAAGACAAGATGCTTAAGACAGCAAAAAACTCAAATATGACCCCATGGGATATCGCATCTATATATACAGATGCTTTCTTAAATGATATCGGAAAACTTAATATACACAGACCGAATGTCCTGTGTAAGGCATCTGAACACATAAATGAAATGCTGGATATGGTAAACAGGCTTTATGATGACGGATATGCATATGAGACAAGTGATGGGATTTATTTCGATATATCAAAATTTCCTGATTACGGCAAGCTGTCAAATCTTGATCTTGAGGGGCAGATTGCAGGAGCAAGAGTGGCTATAAATACAGAAAAGAAGCATCCGGCTGACTTCGCTATATGGAAAAAAGCTCCAAAAGAACATATCATGCAATGGGAAAGCAGATGGGGTATGGGTTACCCTGGATGGCATATTGAATGCTCTGCAATGTCAAGAAAATACCTAGGAGATCAATTTGACCTGCACACAGGCGGAGTGGACCATATACCCATTCACCATGAAAATGAAATAGCCCAGTCAAATGCATATATAAAAAAGCAGGCAGTCAAGTGCTGGATGCATTGCGAATTCTTGCAAGTAGATAATGGCAAAATGTCAAAAAGTATAGGTACTGCTTATCTTGTATCTGACCTTGAGAAAAAGGGTTTTGAACCTCTTGCTTTCAGATATATGTGCCTAAATGCTCATTACAGCAAGAAACTGAATTTTACATGGGAAGGGATCGAGGCAGCTCAGAAAAGCCTTAACCGTCTTTCTAATCTAGTTGCCGCACATAAAGACTCAGATGCTGAAGCCGATTCTGACTTGATTGAAACATATAAGAATGAATTCCGTAATGCATTGGAGGATGACCTTAATATACCTCTTGCGATGGGCACTGTTTGGAATGCAGCAAGAAACAGTGTAAAATCATTCAGAATATATCAACTATTAATGGATTTTGACAAAGTACTTGGTTTGAATCTGGATATAAAAAGAAATGAGGCAGAAGAAGAGATACCTGAAGAAATCTCATTGCTTGCACAGCAGCGTTTACAGGCAAGGAAGAATAAAGACTGGAAGAAATCTGATGAATTACGGGATACAATCAAATCATTAGGTTATTTTATAAATGACACGCCGTCAGGCCAGATAATTAAGAAGGGATGATATGTTAGTTAATATATTTCAAAAAGGCTTTAATTTTTCACAGGACGGACCAGGCAACAGGCTTGTTTATCATCTGCAAGGCTGCAATATGCATTGTCCATGGTGCTCTAATCCTGAAGGCATAAGCGAGAAAGGAAGTATAATGGTCACAGAGGGCATTAAAGATGAAATTTGCCCAAAATCAGCAATAACTTCTGGAATACTTGACAGCACTGTCTGCAAGGGATGCTCGAGGATGTGTCTGCAGACACCTCACTTAGGGATTAAATTATCATCTGTCACATACGAAACTGATGATATCGTTGATGAAGCAGTCAGAAGCAGGTCCATGTTCTTTTCAAACGGAGGGGTAACTTTCACCGGAGGAGAACCAACATTGAATATGCCGGTCTTAACCGATATGCTGAAAAAACTCAAACAACATAATATTAATACCGCTATCGAAACAAATGGTTCGCATCCGGATCTTGTGTCTGTAATAGGATATGTGGACCACCTGATAATCGACTTCAAGCATTATGATGATGATAAACACAGAAAAACTGTCGGAATCTCTAATGCCATTATTAAAAGAAACTTAAAAAAATTATCTTATCTTACAAAAATTATTATAAGGATACCGCTCATAAAAGGATTTAATGCGGAAGAGGAGAATGCCCTAGGATTCATACATGCTTTATCCGAATGTAACAAACAGAACATATCAGTTGAGTTTCTTAGATTTCATGAATTTGGTAAATCTAAATGGATGCAATGCGGTATTGAGTATAAAATGAACGGAAATGAATATATTTCCAAGGACACAATTGAAATGTTTACCCGTAAATTTAATGATAATGGATTTAATACTATAACAACATGACCTATGGAGGTTAACATGAATGCATATGAAGTATATACACCAGAAATAATAGATAAAAAAGCTTCTTATCTATTTAAGGAAGAACGCAGTTTAAAAAGGCTTGATGGCTGGTTTTTGGCACGCGAGATCGTTTGCGATATACATAACGAGTTAAAAGATTTGCCAAAAGAGATCCGTGCAGCTCATGAGCTCAAAAATATTGTAATAAATATACCATTAAGCATAAGTGAGCATAATATTTTCGCAGGAACACAAAGAGATGCATTTGCCAGATCATATGCTTTGATAAATCCTTCATTCGAAGTTGAAACTTTTTCAGGTTACTGTGATCCCACTGCCATATATGATGATATTGAACCAAATGAAGAATTTGCAAAAGAAAGAATTACGAAAGTTAAGGAATTCACAAAAAATACAGAATTTGTAAAGAAGTTAACAAAAGTATATGATGATTATGAGCAGTATACAAAAGAGGTCATATTTTTCATTGAACAAGTTACCGGTCATGTAATACCTGATTTCCGCCCTGCTTTAAAATATGGTATAAAAGGTATAATCGAAAAAACAGAAGAAAGTATAAGAAGTGAGAAAAACGAGGAAAAGCGTAACAACCTTATTGCAATGAAGCTTACTCTTGAATGTTCTATACTGCTGGCTAACAGATATGCTGATATTGCTGCATCACAATATGAAGAAGCTTCAGATGAAAGAAAGAGGCAACTGCAGCTGCTCGAATCTACATTGAGAAAAGTTCCCTACCTGCCTTCTGAGAATCTATATGAAGCAATACAAGCATTTTTATTATTATGGCAGGTAATGTGTCTCGAACAAGCCCCGAATCCATTTGCCTTTTCTGTTGGAAATGCAGACAGGATTTTTGAACCTTACAGAAAAAATCTAACAAGAGAACAGACTTCAAGCTTATTTAAACACTTCCTTGTATTCTATAATGTCGGGGACAGATCTTGGGCAATATCGCAGAATGTCCTTCTTGGAGGTAAATCAAATAGTGGTGAGGATCTTACGAATGTATGCACATATGCATTTCTTGACGCATATTATGCCATGAATTTTCCTCAGCCGATATTATCAGTCAAACTTCATAAGAACACACCTTCAAAACTTTATGAGGAGTTAGGAAGGTTTTTCTTCACGCCTGGATGCCTCACACCTTCTCTATTCAATGATGAATCAGTTTTTGAGGTACTTACAAAAGCAGGTATTGAGAACCACGACCTTGAGGATTACTCTGTGGCAGGCTGTCAGGAACCGTTAATCATGGGTAAGGATAATGGGAATACCACTAACAGCTGGCTAAATCTTGGCAAGATCCTTGAAATGACAATTAACAATGGGTGCTCTTTAATATCTGATGAACAGCTTGGAAGAAAAAGAAACATTGATAATCTGAATCTTCTTAAGAACATTAGGGAGTATTTTTATGATGATGCAAAATTCTATATAAAACTTATGACAGATGCTGCTAATGCCGCTTCCATTGCATTATCGGAACTGCCTGTGCCTTTCCTGTCAAGCTTCATGGGCGGACTTGAAACGGGATATGATATGAGAGATGTAAAGAATCAGGGAACTAAATACAATGCAAGCGGATGCTTAATTCATGGTTTGTCTGTAGTTGCAGATTCCATAATTGCTGTAGATGAATACTTAAAGGCATACCCGAATGATCCTGACAGGTTATTAAATGCTATAAGAAACAATTTTGAAAGTGATCCTGACATAAAAGCTTTCTTAAAAAAAGCTCCTAAATACGGCAATAATATTCCTGGTCCTGATTCACTTGCTCAGGAAATTTCAGTAAAAATATCCGATTATGTAAAATCTATGAAAAATTACCTAGGTAACAGCTTCCGCGCTGACTGGTCCACACCATCCACTCACCTTCTTTATGGATATTGGGTAGGAGCCACACCTGACGGAAGAGCTGCCAGGCAGATGCTGGGTTATGGGATAGATCCATTATACGGCGAAGCGACAATGGGTTTAGGTTTTAGGATATTATCCTGCATGAATCTGCCATTTGAGCAGATGAATGGGGGTTATGCTTCACATTTTGGCATTGACCCTAAATATTTCACTGCCCAATCATACGAAGAGAAAGGCATACAGTTTAAGGAAAGAATAATTCATCCTTTGTTTTTTAATGAATTAAACAATTCATTATGTCCATATTACCTCTATGTGAATGTCACTACTGCAGAAACTTTGAGAAAAGTTCTTGCTGATCCTGATAAATATGCTCCGAATGGAGTTTATATAATGAGGATTCACGGCACATTTGTTAACTTTTTAGACCTTTCCCCTGCTATTCAGAATGACATTATAACTAGACTGGATCCACAGTCCACAGCAATATAGGTGAGCAAATGATTGCTTTAGGGTTAGATATAGGAACAAGCAAGATTTGTGTATCTGTCATCGAAAGCGGGACTGGAAAATGCTTAGAAAATTTTCATGCACTTAATAATACTTTCATTTTTATAGATAATAAGCAAACAAAGATGCAGGATGCCAAAGCAATAAAAGATAAAGCATTCAATCTTATTGAAATGGCACTTTCAAAATATCCAAATATCGGATGTATTGGAGTGACAGGACAGATGCATGGAATAGTCTATATAAAGGATGATTTTTCCATAGCAAGCCCTCTGTTTACATGGCAGGATGAATCTGGTGATCTGCAATACGAAGATAGCGGATTATCACATGCAGAAAATCTTACAAAGCTGACCGGATACAAAATGGCAACAGGATATGGACTAACTACCCTGTATTATCATATGCATCAGAAAATCGATTTTCAAGCTAGTTACATATCAACAATTCACAGTTATGTCGCATGCTGTATGGCAGATTGCAAAAAGCCTGTCCTTCACTCTTCAGACGCACATTCACTTGGCCTTTACAATTTAGATAATAACAGATTTGACTGTAAAGCTCTTGAAAAAGCAGGTATTAATGAAAGAATTTTACCCGATGTCGTGAATTCACCTGTAATATTAGGCAAATACAGAAACAGAATACCTGTCTGTGTCGCAATAGGAGACAATCAAGCAGGATTTATGGGATCAGGCTGTATTGATGATATTCTTGTGAATATCGGAACAGGAAGCCAGATTTCATTAAAAACAGATATAATATCCATAATAAGCCCTGACATTGAGATACGTCCCTTGTCTGATGATAAACACATATTCGTAGGAGCATCCTTATGCGGAGGAAGAGCTTTTGCCATACTGAAGAGCTTTTATGAGGATGTTATAGAAATGGCTGGATTCACTTCGCCTGAAAATTTATATGACATAATGCTTCAGAATATGAATTTGCCTAATAATGAAAGTGATTTGGTATTTTCCACTCTCTTTTGCGGCACAAGAAATGACCCTACTGCTAAAGCAAGCATAACAAATTTAACTGCGGACAATTTTACCACAGCTGATATTACTTATGCAGCTTTAAAAGGAATAAGTAATGAGCTGTATGCAATGTATAATGCTATAAAGAAATATGACTCATCAAAAAGAATCCGGCTCATCGGTTCAGGAAACGGTATACGAAAAAATCCATTACTAAGAAATATACTGGAGAAAACATTTTCTATGTCTCTTTCGATACCAGTAAATACAGAAGAAGCTGCATATGGCGCTGCTTTATATGCACTGACTTCTACTGGTTTTTTCAAATCGGTTGAACAAGCGCAGAAAATGGTGGAATTTGAGGATGAACATGAATAAGAAACTACATGAATTAGCAAAAAGTCCAATATTCTTCGAAAGAAACAGGGTTTTTCGTGTATATAAAGGAGGAGCTCTTTTTAACAGGCTTTTCAATGATCCTGCAGACGACGGGAATTACCCTGAAGAATGGATCGCTTCTTCAGTAAGAGCATTGAATAAAATAAGCAAAGGGCCTAAGGAAGGCATATCCAAAGTATTAAATACCGATATTTATCTTGATGATCTTATTACAGCATGTAAGGAAGAGATACTTGGACCAAGTGATGACATTGGGATACTGGTTAAAGCGCTTGACAGCACGGTAAGACTGCCAGTACAAGTCCACCCCGATAAACCATTTTCAAGAAAACACTTCAACAGTGAATATGGTAAAGCTGAAGCATGGATAATCCTTGATACAAGACCGGGTTCCTGTATCTACTTTGGATTTAAGGAAGGAATAACAAAAAAGGATCTTGTATTAGCAGTGGAAAAAAGCATCAATGAAAAAACAGCAATGGAAAACCTTATCGTAAAACATAATGTAAAGAAAGGCGAAGTATATTTCATACCAGCAAGAGCAGTTCATGCAATCGGATATGGATGCCTTATACTGGAGATACAGGAACCGACAGATTTCACAATACAGCCAGAAGCATGGTGCGATGATTACAGGCTGAATGATTATGAGATGTATATGGGTTTAGATAAAGTCACAGCACTAAGCTGCTTTGATATGTCAATCTGCGGAAAAGACGCAATTGAATTATCAAAGGTACAACCAAAAATAACTTCCAAAAGTGATAATATTATAATTGAATCTCTTATCGATGAACGCAAAACTGATTGTTTCTCTGTCAACAGAATCAGTCTTGATGCTGACAGTGTTGTTTTAGGACAAGGACCTTCCATATATTTTGTCGCAGAAGGCAGCGGAATTGTAACATGCGAAAAAAGAACCAAACTCATTAAAAAAGGAGACTATTTTCTGCTCCCGTACTGTATGAGAGAAAAATGCATATTATCTTCAAAAGAGCATATGTCTGTTATTGAATGCTTTAAAGGGGGTAATAGTTGATTTCAACTGAAAATTTCCCACTACGGATAAATAGTCCTGTTAGTTATGGAGGACATGTTCAGGGTATTGCAGTTGACAGGAAAAACGGTCATATATACTTTTCATTTACTACAGAGCTTATAAAATGTGATCTTGCTGGTAATTTATTAGGTTCAGTTAAAGGCTGGATCGGTCATCTGGGATGTATTGATTTTGATGATGAGAACGAGTTAGTTTTTGGGTCATTGGAGATAAAAAATGATTCTATAGGTTCTTCAATAAAGAAATTATTGAACTTTGACGCTGATATTCCTGACTCTTTCTATATAGCCATTTTTGATGGCAGGAATATCACAAAGAAAGATATAGATGCAGGTAAAAGTGATGTTATGAGGACTTCTTACATAAAGGAATGTACAGAAGACTATAAAAATAAAAGATATGGTTGTTCAGGAATTGACGGCACATGTATAGCTCCGGATATTGAGAATAATGATGGCATATGTGACTGCATATATACAGCATACGGTATATATAAAAATAATGAAAAAGGTCTAGATGATTATCAGATAATATTAAAATTCCCTTTAAAAGATATTATAAGATTCAGCAGTTACTTTAAAGATAATCCTTTTCACAATATCGGATGCGATTCAGTCACTGATAAGTATTTCATTTATACAGGAAATACAAATTTCGGTATTCAGAATCTGGAATATGATGGAAAAACAAAAGACTGGCTGATGGCTGTTTACAAAGGAAGCAAAGCTTATTTTCCTAATTATTCATACTTCGTGATTGATGGCTCAAAGAATGCATCTTATATGAAATTGAGTTATGATCAAATCCAACAAAATCAAAAAGTTCTTATTCTCAAAGATATACGGAATTTAGGCTGCAGTACTCCTGGTTTCGATTTTTCATCAGGACAGGAGGGATTGTATTCATTTGATAATGGTTATTTCTATATTGCGAAATCATTAAGGAGTGATGATAACGGTTGGTATGCCCAGATAGATATGTATTTACTTTCATATCAGAATAAGGAAGTATTTGTTAAGGTGGAATATGAGCGATAAAAGCAGTTTCTCAAAAGTACAGATAAAGAGCTCTTTAATGCTGCTTATTACCTCCTTTATCTGGGGTTTTGCATTTATATCACAAAGAATAGGACTTGAAACAATGGGTATACATACTTTTACAGCAACCCGTTTTATTCTTGCTGCATTGGTATTAGGTATATTTTTATTCATTATGGATTCAAAAAATAGTAAAAAGCCCTCTCTGCTTGGAAATGGTACAATACATGATAAAAAAAATCTTCTTATTTCCGGAATCGCATGCGGTGTGATACTTACTATCGCAAATTTCTTTCAAATGGCTGGATTGCAATATACAACTGTCGGTAAAGCTGGTTTTATAACAGTCCTTTATATAATTATAGTTCCGATTTTAGGGTTATTTTTTAAAAAGAAGGTTAGCCTGACAGTATGGATAAGCGTATTGATAGCTCTTGCCGGCTCATACCTGCTTTTCATTCAAAAAGGATTTAGTGTTAATAAAGGTGATCTGTTCATCTTAGTCAGCGCATTCCTGTTTGCTTCACATATAATGGTTATAGATCATTTCACAAAAATAACTGACAGTATCAGAATGGCTTTCATACAATTTCTCGTATGCGGTTTGATTTCCTTTGTCGCAATGTTCATATTCGAAAATCCTGAATGGAATATAATACTGGATGCATGGCTTCCTATTACTTATGCAGGCATATTGTCATCAGGTGTTGCATATACCTTCCAGTTTGTAGCCCAGAAAAATCTTTCCGCTCCTGTAGCTTCAATAATAATGAGCATGGAATCAGTATTTGCCGCTTTGGCAGGATGGATTATACTGGAAGAAGGCCTTTCATATAAAGAAATTGCGGGTTGCCTGCTTATCTTTTTTGGGATAATACTTATTCAGGTACCATATAAACAAATGATAAGAGCAAGTAAGCTCTGAACTATTTTTTTTATACTTATTTATGATACAATTAAATAAATTAATTACGAAAGGCTGAACCATGAACATACAGGAATCCGCAGAGATGTATCTTGAAACAATCCTGATTCTCTTACAGACTTCGGACATGATACGTTCCATAGATATTGTTAACTATACTGGCTATACAAAACCAAGCATAAGCCGTGCAGTCAATCTGCTAAAGAAAAACGGATATCTGAATATAGATGAAAAAGGGTATATCTCTTTGACTGCTTCCGGAGAAGAAATTGCAATAAATATTTATGAACGGCATTGTGTCCTTACAGATGTCCTCTTAAAGCTTGGGATAGATGAAAAGACAGCCAAACAGGATGCATGCAAAATAGAACATGTTATAAGCAATGACACTTTTAACAAAATTAAAGAAGCTTTATATAAATAGCATCCGGAGGATTTATGACACCAAGACAAAGAGCAATAACAGCGTTGAACAGAGGCATTCCCGATGAAATACCTACATTTGAATTGGAATTCCAGCTTACCGATGAGCTGGTAGGTAAAGAATTCCTAAGACAAGAACATCTGGAAAAGATGAGTGAAAAAGAAAAAGACATCGCTTTACATGAAAATGCTGAGCTGATGGTTGAAGTGTATGAGAAACTCGAGTATTCAATAATACCTATCCACTATCTATGGCTGGATGAATCCATAAAAACAGCACAGATTATAAATAAAATGACCAACTTCAGATATCTATTGACAAGACATGGAGACGGAACATACAGCATTCCTGACGGCAACGAAATGTATGAGTTCGCATACAGGATTGCAGATGATCCTAAAGGTCTTCTTGAACAAGCTGAAAAAATGGCTTTAAGCGCAGTGGAAAGGAATAACAGGGCGATAGATGGAGGTATAGAAAGCTTTATATTATGCTCTGACTACTGTTATAACAATGGACCATTCTTATCTCCAGACCAATTTTCCATTTTCATAACTCCATATTTGTCAAAAATAATTAAAGGAATAAGAGATTCTGGAGGATATGCAATTAAACACACCGATGGAAATATAATGCCTATACTTGATCAGCTTATTGAAGCCAATCCGCACGCAATTCATTCACTTGATCCAATGGCTGGAGTGGATATTGCAAAGGTTAAGAAGATTGCAGGAGATAAGGTATGTCTAATTGGTAATGTGAACTGTGTACTGCTTCAGACTGGTTCAGATGATGAAGTTATTAAAAGCGCTGAATACTGCCTTACACATGGGAAACCAAAAGGCGGTTATATATATTCTACCAGTAATGTGCCTTTCAAAGGTCTGGACCTTAAGAGATATCAGCTTGTCTTGGATATTTGGAAGCAATACAGGAAATATTAATCAAAACACATAAAAATTCCCAAAATACCGGCCCTTTTTTTTGACGCCTAGCATACGCCAGGTGGGTTCTGTGATGGATGTTTCTGTCTTCCGCCAGATCACGGCTTGACATCTGCATTCATACTTCCAAATCCCGTCAAATTACTGTAGGTTCAAATACAAGGGTTATCGTGTACCTCAGGAATTCTTCTACTTGGATTATACAATATAATACCTTTTATATCAAGATATTATATTGATTAGAGATGTGATATACTTAATTTTTGAGTGTATTACTTCTTGCATAATGAAACAGATACTGCTGTGCATAACCTGCTAAATTGCCGAATTTCTCCTGCCCGTATTTTAAGACATAATCAATACTGACATCTTTTTTTATATATAAATCCTGCATTATCCGTTTAACCCATACATCTGTAGGAAAAGCAGATGAAGAAATACCTGAAAAAAGAATAATGCAGTCAGCAACCTTATGCCCTACCCCTTTGAGTTTCATAAGTTCCTTCTTTGTTTCATCATATCCCAACTTTACATATCTTTTTTTATCGAAAGATTCAGACATAGCTTTAATCATAATAGCAGATGATTGAATATAGTCACACCTAAATCCTGCTTTACATTCATTAATAGTGCATATATCCGCTTCACTTACAGCTTTAATAGTCGGAAAAGCATAATACCCACCGCTAATAGGTTCACCAAGCAGCCTGCACAAATCTTTGATATTCTTTGTTATTCTTTTGATATTGCTATTGGATGATGTTATAAAACTGATTGTTGTTTCAAAGAGCTCTTGGTTAAGTAATCTGATACCAGGTGAGGATGATATTGCTTTATTCATAATATCATCTTTTCTCAATTTTTCTTTTATTTCATCATAATCAACTCTTAAATCAAAATAATCATTCCAGATATCCGAGAAATCCTGTTTATTACAGAACATCTTTATATGAGTCTGTGTTTGCTGCACTACAAGCCTTTTACCATGAGCAATGCCAAAATAGCTACCCTCATCTTCCAGTTTCTCCCATCTGAAGCATTGCCCGCATTCAAAAGTATCTTTAATACTTATATCGTCAGGGCTTACATTCTCCAGTATGACATAATCATCATATAGGACCGGTTTAATCTTCATATTCTATACATATCATGCAATGGCCTTCCAGCTTATCCAGCGTGAATGCTATTTTGCCGTTTCTTACAGTGAATTTAACAGGCTTGTTCTCTGGTACGATTTTTATATTCCTAATTGTCTTGGGAATGTTTAGTTTAACCTTTGTTTTATATACTGGTATTACATCCTCAATGACATCAAAATCTGTACATCTTCTTTCAGGTATATAATGAAGCAAGTGCAGAATATATCTTTTTTCTTCTTTCTGTATGTTTATTGCTGTAAAAATAGTTGAAGGGCCATCATGACTTACAAGGTTATCTTTCATCAGAAGCTTAATTGCATCATTAAGCATGCTTTTAATCCATTTCGGCCCTTTCTTATTATATATCTCGAAAATCGGATGACTGAAGTAAATGGCATTTCTGCTTTTGTTAATGATTACAGCATCATATGCTTCGATATGAGAAGACGGTCCCTGCAGGTGTGATGAAAAATGCTTGTAAGATCTGTTAAATACAGGTTCATAGGCTTTGACAAGACATTTCCCCTCATTAGCTATTGTTTCCATTCCTTTAGCATACATCACATACTCAGTCTTATACAAATCCTTACCTATTACATTAGTGGGAATAACATAATCAGCATATCCATTTTTTGAAATGAATCTTCCTTTAACAGGTTCATTATAGTCATCAACTGTCTCCTTAATGACCTTGACTGCGGATTTCGAGAATATTGAATCAAATACTGATATGATTTTCCCGTTATTTTTTAAGTACTCGCAAAGCTTTTTATCCATGCTTTCGTCAATTTTTATTCTTTCAGGAATAATCAATAATTTATATCTGTTAAAATCCATATCCTGGTCAATAAAGTCAAATTGATATGCCAACTGGCTTAGTATACTTTCGATAGCAGCCTGAGATGAGGATACTCTGCTTTTATCATCTGTAGGAACGAATACGCCTATTTCTGCAACATGATCTGCATTTGCACACCAAGGCTCTTTTTCTTCAACTTTCGAATAAACTTTGCCAATGAGATCATACACAGGTTTTGATAAAACACCGCTCGGTTCAAACTGATCGCCAATCAGACACTTTGAATTAAGAGCAAGCATTCTGAAAACTTCATATTCAAGAGCCTCAACATTTTTAAAAGAATGGAAATCACCCCAGCTGGTGTGGAATTTACCTGTATGTGCAAGATAATCCTTACCTAGATTTCTTGTGTATCTGCATGTTACAGGAAAATGCATATAACCCCATCCTCCGCTTGGCAGGCTTTCTATTTCATAATGGGAATATGTATCCTTTGATGGGATTTTATCTTTGAATGAAACATGTCCGCTATTAAAGAATACTAATATACCAGGTTTAATAGACCAGACTAAGGATGACATTTCGCTCTTGAACCGGTTCATGACCTCTCTCGCGTGCCGTCTCCTGTCCTCTTCATCAAGAGGATTCAATCCTTTGTTTCTCATGCTTTCCATGCAATAGGTGCAGGAGCAATCCAGTTCGCTGACTATGTCGAAAAATACCCCGTCACAGTCAAGTTCAGAAACGAATTCAGTAACATGGTTCTTCAAAAAGTCAATGTATGGTGTATTGACACAGATTCTCTGATAAAATCCGTCTTTGTTGAAATAATCTCCCTCTATGGTTCCATCAGGTCTTCTTACCAGCCACTCAGGATGCCTTATAGCAGTATACATATCCCATTGTACAGTTGTATATACAGGGACTTTTATATCATTATTATGACATGCTTCAATTTGTTTCTTTAATAGGTCTTTTTCAACAAGGTAAGGATGTATCCTCTCTTTGTTTATTTTTGAATCGTAATATATCATTCCATGATGACATCTTGCAAAGCATGTTATCGAATTTACATGGGCATCCTTCAATGTTTTTACGAATTCTTTTTCATCAAATCCTGCCCCGATATCTTTTATTAACTCGCTTGTGTGAAAATCCAGATGAATCTGCCTGAAACGTAACCTGTCTTCCATAATTTTATTCTCCTACATCACATTTTTGTATATTTATATTATTTATTCCTAAAATTGCAGTACATAAAGGCATGAACCTTTCAATACTGTCAGAAGTAAAAACTTCAAGACTGCCTTTTGCTTTTTGTGTTTTCAGTAATTTCATCTTTCCTAATATTTCTTTAGTCTGACTGGCTGTTATTAATGCTGAATCTACTAAATTTACACCTTTGCCAATCGTACGTCTTATAACTTCCTTTAAAAGAGGATAATGCGTACATCCGAGAATCAGTGTATCTATATCAGTGTTACTAAAAGAATTGAAGTATCTTTTGGCAACCATCTCTGTTATTTCATCATCCCACCATTCAATCCCTTCTTCTGCAAGTGGTACAAATAAAGGACAGCTTTTCTGGAAAACGGTTATGGATGTATCCAATGCTTTCAATGCTTTCTCATAAGAACGGCTTTCCACTGTGGCTTTTGTCCCTATGACTCCAATTTTCTTGTTTTTAGATTCAGAAAAAGCTAATTCTGCTGTAGTGGATATGACTCCTATAACCGGAAGACTGTAATTTGCATTTATTACATCCATTGCATTGGAGCTTACTGTATTGCAGGCGATTACTACCGCTTTCGCACCTTTTTGAGTAAGAAATTTCATGCTCTGCAAGGCAAAAAGCTCTATTGTTTCCTTGGATTTTCCTCCATATGGAGTTCTTTTACCATCGCCGAAATATATAATATCTTCATAAGGAAGGTGTTTTATTATTTCTTTGAGTACTGTGAGACCGCCGATACCTGAATCAAATACTCCTATTTTACCTTCAGTCATTATTCGCACCTTCATAATCCAGCTCGAATCTGTATCTTTCTTTTCTGTCTTCTGCAAGAGTAATCAGTTTTGTAAGGAGCTGGCTGTATGGTATACCAGCCTGTTCCCATAACTTCGGATACATGCTTATACTTGTAAATCCCGGAATGGTATTGATTTCATTTACTATAGCTTTCCTTCCTTTTGTTAGAAAAAAGTCTACTCTTGCCATTCCATAACATCCGATTATCGAAAATGCTTTCTCTGCTATTTTTTTTATTTCCCGTGCTGATGAATCAGGTATATCTGGATTCATTACAGTCATGCTTTTGCCATCCAGATATTTTGCATTATAGTCATAGAATTCATTCGAGGAAAGTATCTGTCCTACTCCTGATGATGAAACGTTTTCATAAGAACCTAATACAGCGACTTCCAGCTCCTCCCCTTCAACAAATTCCTCTACAAGGACTTTTCTGGAAAAGCGAGAAGCAAATACAAGAGCTTTCTTAAGGCTATCAGAATTTCTTGCTTTATTTATGCCGACAGAAGAACCGCATTCGGAAGGTTTTACGAAAACCGGGTATGCAAAACTGCTTTCAATAGCTTTTATGACAGAGTTTATGGATTTATCAATATCATCACATGTAAACCACAAATAATCTGCCACAGCTATACCGTTTTTTGACAATATGTCTTTGCAGAGGACCTTGTCCATACATACTGCTGAAGAAAGAACATCACAGCCAACATATGGTATTTTGCATAATTCTAAAAATCCCTGCAGTTTCCCATCTTCGCCTATAGTTCCATGTATAATAGGGAAAACAATATCTATACCCATCTTTTCAAACATGGAAATATCCGGTGTAATGCTTTTTTTTGCTAATTCATTGTTTACAGAAGTAATATCTTTAAGAAAAGCTTCACTCGGTTCGTATTCATATAGGAAAAATTCATTTTTCTTAGATATCTCCATCACAGTAACTGAATATTTTTTCTTGTCAATATATCTTATCAGGTTTGAAGCGGAAATACGGGAAACCTCATGTTCGGTGGAAGTGCCTCCGAAAATTATACATACATTTTTCATTTTTTAATCCTCTTTAGTATAGTAACAGTCTTTTATAGCTCCAAAATAGAACATATGATAATCATCAGTTTTGTAATACTTGTTTTTTATTGACTCTTCAATAGTGTTCTTATCCATAGCTGTTTTCTGAATAACTTCACATTCGATATGAAGATCGCATTTATCAATAATATCCTTTTTTTCAAATCCGCACAGTTTGAATTTATCAATATCCCTACCGGATTTAGTCCCACAGATAGCAAGCTCTTTTTTCATTACCGTATTTTTTGGGATACTTAATGTGAACTCACCTGACTTTTCTATAAGCTCATAAGTATGCCTGGAGAACCTCACCGCAACACATATAATAGGTTTTCCCCAGCATATTCCCATCAAGCCCCAGCCAATAGTCATTGTATTATATTCACCTTCAAAATTCGTATTGAGAAAAATACCTTCTGGCAGCTGTCCGTTAAATCTTTTAAAAATATCTTCATAATTTACTTGAACTCTCATAATTTCCCTCTTCGATGTTTTAATACATTATATCATGAAAAAACAAATCATATATAAAAATACTAATCTGTATCAGTATTGAATCCCTCTAAAATCGCTTCCCAAACTGTTTTATTTGTCTGGCTCATCATCCATATGCAAACACCTCTTAATTTGTATTTAGCAGCAAGAGCAGCTTTCAGCCGGGCGCTCGCATCATCTTCTATCCAAGCCCTGTAAAGATTTTCACCTTCTTTGTATTCAATATAGTACTGACCGCTTATGAATCCGTCACGTTCTTCTTCCCATACAGGAGTCAGCTGTTTTTCTTCAATAAGCTTAACTACCTGGTCTGCAGTCAGTGTCTTATCCAGAACCACTTTTCCTGTGGAATCTGTTTTCCATAATCTAGTGTAAGCAGGTATACCAAGGACAAGCTTATCGTTAGAAATCAGTTCCAAAGTTTTAATAAGATTTGCCTCAACCCATGATAACTGCGCTTGAGAACCGCCCGATTCATGCGAACTCCAGAATTGATCATATGTCATTACCATTACATAATCTGCAGCCTTTCCAAGTTCTTTATGATCATAACATAATGAATAACCTTCAGATCCTCCTGGAATTCCAACATCAATAGAAACAGCAAGATTCATCTGGTGGGCTAAAGGAACAAGTTCCCTTATAAACTGGGTTAGGTTATCCTTATCAGATAAATACAGGTTTTCAAAATCGACATTTATTCCATCAAATTTATAAATATATGCATAAGCCAGTATCTGATCTATCACATGTCTTCTTGCATCACTGTCAGCAAGTACTGCGCTTATCTGTCCTCTGTTAGCGAAAATATTATTTATCAGAGGCCATACGGTATACCCTCTCTTTTTTGCATTTTCAACATATTTTAATGACGCGCTGCTTGACACAGTTCCTTTTTCATCTATGACTGTAAAGAATGTTGGCGATATTACATTCACATCAGCATAATAGGGAACTGCAGTTACAGCACTTGAATGCACATAATGCCACGAAAGAACTACATAGTCAGGAAGATAAAGTTTTTTCTGTTCATACTTAATGATTATCTCTTTAGCAGATACCTCAGTATCAAGATATTTTGTCTCTATATACCCAATAATGCCTTCATTTGTCATAACACAAGCCCATTCACCAATAACCTTACTGACATACAGTATCTGGTTCATCGGTACATTTGAAACATATATGGGTTCTTTTATTGAAGGCCCTTTTCTAATTTGTGCATCAGAAATATTTACTGTTGCTGTGTAATCGTGATTCCTATAGGATTCTATTATGACTATATCTTTCTGTTCAATATATTTTGAATTAATATTCCAAATATATTCAAAAGGACTTATCGGCACATAAAGAAATCCATCATATCTTACGCTTGCAGTATCAAGGTGAAGATCTTTTTTATTCAACTCAGCAATTAAGCTGTTTTCAGTTATGTAAATAACCTTATCATTCGTTGTTATAATTACTTTGGCTCTTGTCTCATCGTAATATATGAAAGGATCTATGTATTCTTTAATCACTTCATATCTTACAAGTATTTCTCCGTTAACGATCCTGACCGGGTATTCATAATCTGTCTTTTCAAAATTTATAACAAGATCAGTGTATCCTTCAGTATAATACTCTTCCATCTGTTGATTCGGAGAGTACTTTTTCTCTATGTAACCTAAAATAGCATCATATGCAATAAGGGTAGCTGCTGTAAAAACCGCTAAGACAAATATTAAAATGACATATTTCCAAAGTCTCTTCAATAACTACTCCTTGAATTTATACTGGGCATATTTATGGATGAATTCCATAATTCTTTCGTCCTGCTCGAAATACACAAGCGTCCTCATGGATTTGTAATATGCGACTCCGAAAACAGTATCTTCCGAACCTGGTGCAGAAACATCAATTACCTGCTGTACATTGTTTACATATTCATTTAAATAAGCTGAATCCTTATATGCAAGAATCTCAAAATCCTTTAATGAATGAGTAAATATGTTCTGTCTTCTGCTTTTATTTATTATCTTATCTATGGTTAATGTATCTTCTACGAAAATATATTCATAATCAAATTTTCTTGAAGCGACAATCCTGTAACATGCATATACCACACCTAACCATATAATAAATGAATATGTTTTTAAAAAGTAATAGGAAACTATACATATCGCAAGTGTGCCTACAACTGCAGCTAATGATATTAAATCATCCTTTCCTGTTTTCTTCCTGTACACAGTCTTCTCATAATACCAGCTTTCCATATGCACCTTCCTTTCAATATGTTAAATATACCATATAAAGAGTTTATATGTGTGTACTTTTTGTTAACTTTCATATTTAACAAGACAATAGAATCAGGATTAATAGAGTTAAAATAATGCCTTACATCCCTGCAATATGATATTATAGTATTCAAGATTCAGCAATCGGAGGTAACATCATGAAATGTGCAATCGGTCAGGACAGCCACAGCTTTTCAAAGGATTCCAGCAAGAAACTGATTCTTGCAGGAGTTCATATAAAGGATTATCCAGGGCTTGAAGCAAACAGCGATGGAGATGTCATTTATCATGCATTAACAAATGCGATAAGCGGGATAACATCGGTAAATGTATTAGGCAGGACTGCTGACATTATGTGTAGTACAGGAATGACTGACAGTTCATTTTATGTTAAAGAAGCCTTAAAAAATCTTGAGTTCAAGATAGAGCATGTCAGTTTCACAGTCGAATGCATTTCACCAGTTTTGATGCCTTATATAGATGATATGAAAAATAATATCTCATCTCTTCTTGGAATCGATAAAAAAAGTGTCGGATTTACCGCAACTTCAGGTGAAGGCCTTTCATCATATGGGAAAGGTTATGGGATAATGTGTTTTTGTTTAATAACAGTCAGCTAGAAAAGCTTTCGCAATTAAGAGATCTCTTTTTGTTGTAATTTTAATATTTGAAGGATCAGATTCTATAATCTTCACATTATGGCCATAATGCTCTGCAATCATACAGTCATCTGTAACCTCAAGATTATCATTTCTAGCCCTGTTATGGAACTGGATAGCAAACTCTGTCTTAAAAGCCTGTGGTGTCTGTGCATTATATATCTTTTCTCTTTCGAGAGTTTTCTCAACAAACATTATGCTGTCTGCTTTCTTCATAGTATCAGTATTTTTTGAAGCTGCCAGACATACACCATATCTTTGCGCTCCTTCAATGCACTCATCAATTATCTTTCTGGTAACTAAAGGCCTTGCTCCATCATGAATAAGCACAATGCCTTCCTGGTCATCAAGCGACATTAATCCGTTATATACTGATTCTCTGCGATTGCTTCCTGAATATGCAAACTTCACTTTTGTGTCAACCTTGTATTGAGACAGCAATGAAGAATATACCGATTCATCCTCTTTCGGTATTACAAGAATTATCCTCTCAATATATTTTATGTCATGAAATGCTTTTACTGTTCTTATTATCACAGGAATACCGTCAAGAAGTGCAAGCAACTTATTTATACCGCTCATCCTGCTAGATGTACCGCCAGCTGCAATGACTGCTCTTACCGGTTCCATAAGTTATTCGTCCTCATTAACAGTATCGCAATATATGCTTTCTTTTAAAGCTGTTTCCGCCTGATTGAGTGTCAAATTTTTGGCAAGCATGATTTCGCTTAAGACTGCATTTTTCGCGTTAATCATCAATTTCCTCTCACCTGTTGAAAGACTTTTATCTCGGGTCATTAAGGATTTCGCTATCTGAGCTATTTCGTATATTGTTCCGTCTTTGAGTTTCTCCATATTCTCACGGTATCTTTTATTCCAGTTGGTAATCTCAACGGTATTCATAGTCCTTATCTTATCTAAAAGATTGTCTGCTTCCGAATTTGTCATGACATCTCTTATTCCGATCGAATCCATATTTTCTACGGGCAGCATAGCTACCATTTCGCTTATGGGGCTTTTTACTATAAAATAGCAGCGAATCTCATCCATTATCTTTTTATTGACCTTGTCTACGATAATGCCTGCTCCATGCATAGGATATACGATTTTATCTCCGATACTGTAACTCAATTTATACCTCAAGTTAAATTATACTCTTTTTTATGTCAAGTGTCAAAATCACGCTTTATAGAAACTAAAAGCTATTGTCTATTTCTGCAAAGATACCTCAATTGCGTG
>ENA-UPTA01000646-UPTA01000646.1-activated-sludge-metagenome-genome-assembly--contig:-NODE-646-length-40642-cov-20.733732_pt1 | contig 40642 bp, 31 predicted proteins | sample MGYA00238184_ERZ773361 | MGnify/ENA primary metagenome ERZ773361 (study PRJEB29100, sample SAMN05720205) | activated sludge metagenome | isolation source: anaerobic digester from wastewater... | reverse complement strand
GAAAAGCAGTGACAGTATAGTACGATGCTGCCGTGCGATACTCTTATTTCTTTTGGAACGCAGTAATGCTTTTGCTTAAAAAACAATTGATGAATCGTAGTTGAACTAAAAAAAGAATGGGAAGTTTTTTTGACAATTCCTGTCAAATACGGGATGGGTCAGGACAGGTAACCTAATATTAAATCAACAGCGTAAATCGAAGGTCTCGACCATTTCACTGAAGGTGAAAGAGTAACGAAGTCTAATCGTTGGTGCTATCTTATTTCGAGTTGTCCCTGATTTTTTTATTGCCGCCCCTTCTTCTGAAGTCCCAGAACAATTTTTTTCATCTCGTTGAACTCCGGCGTGTTTGTGACGGAATTTTTCACGGAAGGGCTTTCCATGGCCATCTCGTTCATCTGCTTTACCCTTTCCTTGCTCGGCGGATGAGTACTCATGGCATCGGCAATGCTCTTGATGATGGGATTCCCGGTTGCCTGTGCCTGTTCTTCCATCAGAAGAAGCTTCTCATAGAACTTTCCCACCTGGTCCTTGTCATACCCCGCGCCGACAGACATCCTGAATCCGATCCGATCCGCCTCAAGTTCGTCTTCCCGTGAATTTGCCATGAATTGATATTTCTGTACCAGCAGTCCTCCTCCTGCACCAAGGGCACCTCCTATAAGAGCGGCTTTTGCCAAACAATCCGCATCATCTTCCGGGCAAAGCAGACTCCCCAGGCCGAAACCCGCAGCTGCTCCAACAATGCCACCGCCGGCGGTATACAGCCAGGTCTTGTTCTTATTTTTTTCCATCACATACATCCGCTCCGCCGTGTGCCTGGCCATGACATGGCCAACTTCATGGCTGAGAACCCCGGCAAGTTCCGCTTCATTGGAAGCCATGGCGATGAGAGGCGCCGTCACGAAGATTTTCCCTGCTGGCATTGCGAAGGCATTAACGGTATTAACGTCTACGACCTCGAAGTCATAGTGATAAGGATTTCCCTCCAGGTTGTTTGCCCTGACGATCTTCATGCCAAGGTTTGAAACATACGTTTGAAGCTCCTGGTTCTTCAGGGAAGGATAATCCTTTCTCATTTTCGGAAGGGCTTCCTCGGTCAAGCGCCGCTCGTCGTCAACCGTCATTCCTGTTTCCTGGCCGACATTAGAGCCTTCGCGGTAACGAGAAGCTGTCGTCGGAGCGCAGGAAGCAACGATCAGCAATGACAGTAATATCGGCGTAACAATTTTACTTTTCATCGTTTTCTACTCCATTACGTTCATATCCGTGTGCTCCACCAGCGCCTGTTTTTCAGGAGCCGGTGGAGCATTCAGTTATCTGAACCTATGTTTTTGTCACAGCGGGAACCGAAATCCCGAGAGCCTCCATGGCCTTCATAGCTTTCTCTTTCACAACCGTCGCCATACTCACCGCTTCTGCAACGCTGCCGGCCTTGAAGCTTTCAAGAGCCTTGCCCCATTCCTCGCTGGCTGAGGACACCCATGATTTGATCTCATTAAACTTGTCCGCAGTCAAGTTGGCCGGCAGCTTTGCACTCTTGGAAAAAGTGTCCACCTTACCCTTGAGATGCTCTATCAGTTTGGGTATTTCCTGGCTGTACTCCTCCCATTGCTTTGCCAGTTCCGCCATTTTAGCCCTTGCCGCATCCAGCACTTCCTTTGCCTTGGCAGGAAGGGCTTTCGCCTCCTCAAGCGCCGCCTTATAATCCTTTTTATTAAACTTTTCTTTTGCCGAAGCCAGGGCGTTTTCCAGGGAGTTCACAAGTTCCGGAACATACTTCGCTGCTTGTTCTTTGGTTGCATCAATGGCCTTCTCGGCTGCGTTAAGGGCCAGTTCGGCAGGTCCCTTCTCTTTGCTGCCGCAGGCCATCAGCATGAGAGAACTTATTAAAACGATAACGATTAAACCGACGATGGTTTTTTTCATAGTCACTCCTTTCATCTGAATTTACCGGTCAAGGGAAGTTCAGTACTTGAGCACTCCGGGCAGGGACTTGGCCTGCTCTATCCCGTTCATTCCCCGCTTTTGGCTCGGTACCACACGGACAAACTTTTTTTATTTCATTAACGGAAGCCACCGCTTTGGCGAGATTCGCCGCCTTTTTCTTTGCCAACTCAGGCACAAAGTCCACACAGGCAGCCTCAATCAGTTCCGCGTATTCGGAGCCGACACCTTTGATCCGGTACAGATCTGCCATATACGCAAACTTATGAATAAGAATCTGTGACCCATCCAACCCGGTTTTTTCCGCGAGTATCTTACGCTGTTTGCATGTTGCGTAGCTGACCAAGAACGAGCCTGCGTTTTTTACGCCGGTGGCGCGGAACTTCGCCCCTCTGGCGGAACCAATGCCCTCGATGTCCTCAATCTAGTGATTTGCCATACCCTCTTCTCCTCCTTTTCAAGATTAATAGCCCGTTATTTCGGACCCCTGCAAACCATACTCAGGAAATGTCCGAAGTGCAGTTCGGACAACGTGTCGCTTTAATTGGAATGACGGAGAAGCATTGTGGACATTCCTTGGTTGTTGGTACGACTGCAGGTGCCGCCTCCTTCCTCTTGAAACGGTTCATTTGCTTGATAACAATGAAGATGGCGAATGCCACAATGATGAAATCAAGGACTGTGTTGATGAATACCCCGTAGTTAATGGTTACCGCCTCTGCCGTATCGGTCTTGGCCCTGAGCGTAAGCACCAGACTCGAAAAGTCGACATTACCTAAAAGCAGGCCGATTGGGGGCATGATGACATCCTTTACAAGGGAACTGACAATCTTCCCGAATGCGGCACCGATAATGATACCCACGGCCATATCGACGACGTTGCCGCGCATTGCGAATTCTTTAAATTCTTTGAGCATCCCCATTTCCGTTCCCTCCTTGTCAAGTCATTCATTCAGTTGAACGGTAACCAATAACAAAACATAAGTGGCTGAAAAAAGATATATTCCATTATGTCTATTGTATACGCTTGGGTACGCACATCGTCAACATGAATATGCGATACATCTAAGTGAACACCTGCGCGGGCCTGCGAATCAAATGAATAGGTTCTTTGAGAAAGGGCTTCAAAAAAAAACTGTGTTTTTCCTTGAGGGTCAAGGCACCGCTTTTTTTATTGATCCTTTTCAAATTTTAAGCAAATCTCAGATAACGTAAAGACATTAATGGGATCATCAAATAGTCTACGTGATTATGCAGCATATGCCGTTCTGTTCGTGGACACCTGCCACTCGGGCAACGTGATGGGAACGAGGCGAGGCGGATATCAACGCAATCATCAATGTACTGGCCAGCGCCGAGAACGGGGTCGTCGTGTTCGCCTCGTCGACGGGCAGGCAGTATTCCGTGAAAGACACGATCTGGGGCAACGGGGCCTTCACCAAGGCCCTGGTGGAAGGGGTGAGCGGCAAGGGGGACCACCACGGCAGGGGCAGGATCACGATCAACATGCTCGACCTCTACCTTTCCGAACGGGTGAAGGAGCTGACCGGGGGGAAGCAGACCCCGACCACGAGGAAACCCCAGTCGATACCCGATTTCCCTGTGGCGATGAAGCGGTAGCCTGTTCGTTCGCGAACGGGGTGGATCGTGCGCGGCATTGTTGAGAAAGTAATGTCTGCGTGCACGTGCATATTACAGCCCGTATTGATTGGCTATGCCACGAGGGGCCGGACATGAGGTTGACAGGTGTTCCAAAGAGGACCTGAAATGGGCGGGGAAGCAGGCGGAAATGGAAACTTTGAAGGCAAAGGTACAGATACTCGAAGAACTTCTTGCCGGAAAGACAGGATCCGGAGCATTGAGATGAAATTGATCGGAAGTCTTTCAAAAACCCTCACGCTTTTTTTGATGTCGGCATTCGTTGCGGTCTGCTCTCTCGTTGTCGTATCCGGCATCGGTGCTGAAGACGAGGCGGCAAAAGACCGGGTTAAAGCCCTGGATGGAATTCCCGAGGATCTCCACATTGTTTACAGTACCGGTGCCACCCATGCGGAATGGGGAAGGACCACATACGAAATTTCAGCAGACGGTACGGTTGTGTATGAAGAAAGCGGGGGGCGGGGAAATAAGGGCTCACGACAGACGAAATATTATCGTCTCACGGACAAAGAACTGCAGATCATCGTCAGAACGATCCGGGATAACAATTTCTTCGGCCTGAATCGACATTACAGCCATCCACATATCATGGACGGTTGGTCGAGCAGTGTTTTCGTGACCCTGGATCACAAGACGCATTCCGTGTCGGTTATGAATTTTCAAAAGCGGGAGTTGGATGCGATCGCTTGCGCGATTCAGAGCATTATTGACAGGAAGAAACCGATTAAAAACTTGAGGTGATGAATCCGGTTGCACGATAGGTTGCCACGGTCCGACTGCGGGATGCGCCGATCCGGCAGGATGCCGCTGAACCTCTCGGCCGACAGGATATTTCATTGCCTGCCGGGACCGACAAGCTCGGAAATGGTTACACATCGGTACCCCTGCAACGTCCATCCGTCGATGAGGTGGGGAATGATTTTATAGACGGGATCATGATCCCTCGCGCCGAGATGAAACAGTGCTATTGCGCCGTTCTTGTATCGGGACGACAACATGCGTCTCTTGATTTGCCCCGAGGAACGGAAACGATCGGAGCCGGGATCGTCGACCCAGTCCGATGAGTCGAAATTTCTCCCGCAGATTCTGCCGGACGTCCAGAAGACATGCCTGAAGCCCTGGTTTACGGCTATCTTCCAGAGCGCGCCGTTATACTCGCCGTAGGGCGCCCGCCAATAAGGCGACATGTTGCTGCCCGTGACCTGATAAAGGGCTTCGGCGGTTCTGACCAGTTCACTTTTAAAGGTCTCTTCATCGATGGAGTCCAGGTGGGGGTGGCTGAAAGTGTGATTGCCGACCTCGTGCCCGCAAGCCACGATGTATCGGGTCATATCGGGGTAATTCACAATGAATTGACCCGTCAGGAAAAAAGAACATGTAACTTTCCTGATTTTCAGTTCTTCCAGAATTGCTTCCGCGGCGTCCGGGGAAAATACGGCCGATCCCCCCGGATGACCGTCAAAAGTCAGAGCGATTTGTTTCCGGGAAAGCCTGCCTCTGGCGATATTGTATTTGGGCCGCAGAAGCGGTTTTCGCAAACAGCGTATCCGGTGTATCAGGAGAGAAAGAATGTCTAGCATATTTCTTCCGTGGTCTGGTTCAGTCCCCACAAGGGTTGCGTGATGCGGTTGCGTCCTGTCATGATTCCGATGTTTCTGTTCGATTGACGTCGATTTGCCATGGGGTCTTTGGGATGTTCCAGGTGAAGACAGACCAATTGGGTAGGCTCATGATGATACCCTATATATTCAGCCCTTGTGATAAAGTCTTCGTCCTCTCCGCCCCAGCCGTCGAGGGATTCGTCGTAGCCCTGCAGCTCCTCCGCCATGCTTCGGGTGAAGGTCTGAAAGCTGAAAGGTTTGGTTTGTTTGTGCCGCATGAACCTTTCCGAAAAAATATAGCCGTGAACCCTCCTCAGGCATTCGTCGTCCACTCTGGAGTTGTCGAGCAGGTAGCCGTGCAGGGTCAAGGATATGATCGGCTGGATCCACATGCCTGCAAGCGAATGATGCCCGGCTTCCCGAATGATATCCGCCATGGTCATGCGGCGCTGCCGCACGCTTTTACCGGGGATGCAGGAGGACAAAAGAATCGATCGAAAATACGTGCGGAAGTTGTCCGGTGATGCGACGTCGAACAGGCGCTTCGTCGAATGGAACAGGTCGAAGATTTTTTCGTTGACGGGCATGGCGCCTCTTTTGACAAAATGCGCGAAAGAACCGGAAAAGAATATCTTCCGATCCCTGTATGAATGGATCATTCCGCACAATTTGGCTAAATAGTGACGGTCAATGATCGTGTCATTGCCTGAGATGCATATCCACCCGTTCCGCGCGTATCTTATTCCGACATTCCTGGCTTTGGACATGCTGAACGCCCCTTTGACGCGGACACATCGAATATTGCGCCGCCGGCAATAGTCAATGACCTCGTCCGAGCCGCTGTAATCCACGACAAGGATATCGAGATCCGCGAAATTCACCTGATAAAGCAGGCTTTGAATCTTCAGCGCAAGGTAGTTCAAGCGATTTTTATTGATGACGACGACGGAGAGCATGGTTCAAAACCCTGTCTGATCTTCGATTGTCGACCCAGTCTTTTCCGATGACATGCCGGATCCCGGCGCGTTCCCGGGTCGGGCCGGACAACGGAAGCATTTCATATTCCAATCTTTTTTAAAATTGACATCGATGCGGTCTTCTTTTAAGTTCAATATTTAGAGAATCGGGAAAAAAATGTAAATAGAGTGGAGAAATAAATTTTATATAAGTCGTGTTTGAAAAATGATCTGCAAGCCTTGATCATTCAGGACATGATTGGCGCGAAACGAGTTGGGATCGCGTCCGGATTCGTTAAAACAGGAGATGGAAGAGGGGGCCATGAAGAAGGGAGAGATCAGGGAAACGAAGAAGGTGAAGTACGAGAAGCCCATCCTCACGAAGTTCCGGAAGCTGACCGATGTGCTGGCGAATGGATCGAAACAGCCGGGATGAGGAATTCGAGTACACCGTTCCTGAAATCGCAGACAGGACGGGAAGGGAAGTAAACCGGACGCCGACGGACGGTGAGAGCCGTTCTCGTGAAAGTTGTTCCGAAAACGAGCCTAAAGCGGTCAGGCATCGAAAATCGCGCATCGGACAAGTCCCCGATCTTCCTTTCAGGAAATCGGGTATTGCTCGGAGAACTTCCAATTCCGAAAAGGCCGATGTTTGAGGACAATCGCTGCAAGAGAATCATGATCGTCGCGCATTGCATCTTGAATCAGAACTCGATGTCGGATGCATCGGCGTATCGGCTGGAAGCGCTGTTGAAAAAAAGCATATAAGGCCTGAAAGCAGCCTTCCGGAAGCGGCAGGTCAATACATGATCTCAGCCGCGGGAATGTTTATGGTTCCGCGCAATGACGGATATGGCTCCGGCTGCTTCCCCGGCGGCGGACGGGATGGCCGGTTGAGGAGGCCCCTCCCGGAGAAAATCACGTTCTTCCCTCTTTTTTACCTGACGCAACCCGAGGCTGCCTTCAGGAGAGGTCCCCGGGATGCATTTCATCTCCGAAGCAAGTATTGACGCCCCATACCATGCCTGGTGGCACGTAATTATTCCTTTGACACGCCCGGTTGTTTTCTTATATTGTCCCGGCAGAAAGGGAGTTCTTGTCAGCCCCGCCACGAACCTTCTCAGGCCTCGGGAGTTTCCGGGTTCCTCTATTCAGACCCCGAAAAGACGGATTCATGGAGTCGCGATGACGGATTTCAGTTTGTGTAAACGTATCATGGAGAATATGTCGCAGGTGATTGTGGGCAAGCAGTCCGCCATGGAACTGCTTCTCGTGGCCCTCCTGGCGGACGGACATATCCTGCTGGAGGACGTGCCCGGCCTGGGGAAAACCCTGATCGCCAAGTCCCTCGCCCGGAGCATAGGGGGTGTCTTCAAAAGGGTTCAGTTCACCCCGGATCTTCTCCCGTCGGACATCACCGGATTCAATGTCTACAGCCAGAAGAACGGGAACTTCACCTTCCAGCCCGGGCCCGTCATGACCAATGTTCTCCTGGCCGACGAGATCAACCGCACCATTCCGCGCACTCAGTCCAGCCTCCTCGAAAGCATGGAGGAACGGCAGGTCACCGTGGACGGCCGGACGTTGATTCTGCCTTGTCCTTTTTTTGTGATGGCGACCCAGAATCCCATTGAACTGGCGGGGACGTTTCCCTTGCCCGAGGCACAGCTCGACAGGTTTCTCCTCCGGATACGCCTGGGGTATCCGGACAAAAAAGAAGAAATTCTGATGCTTGAACGCTTCCAGGAGCAGGATCCTCTGACGCACCTGGAAGCGGTGACGAATCCGGAAGAAGTGACCCGGCTGCAGCAGGCCAGGAAGGCGATCCATGTCTCTCCTCCCGTGCGGGAATACATCGCGGAGATCGCGGGGGCAACCCGGAGCCACAAAGCCCTGCGTTTCGGGACAAGTCCGCGGGGTTCGCTGGGCCTGATGCGTGCCGGTCAGGCGCTCGCCGTTCTCAGGAAGCGCGATTACGTGCTTCCCGATGACATAAAGTATCTCTGCTTCCCGGTCCTTGCCCACCGGATCATTCTCCAGGACGAGGAGCGGCTGCGGGGGCGACTCCCGGAGCAAATCCTGGAAGAGATCATCGCGCAGGTGCCCGTCCCCGCTCCCATGGACTGAGACCTCCGTATTCCATGCACGATCAGAACGGAAGAGAAGCCAGCCTTTTCGTCGCCCCTCTGATGCAGCTTCTGATGGGGGCCCTCCTTTTTGTCGCCGTCATGCACTCCCAGAGGACCCTCGTGATCGCGGCCGTTCTCATCCTGGGCCTGACGGGGCTCGCAAAGATCTGGAGCGGACTGGGTTCCTCCCGGGTGACCTGTCTTTTCACCGTGGACAAGGACAGGATCTTTCCCGGGGAGAACTTTACGATGGGGCTCAGGGCTGAAAACAAGAGCTTCCTTCCAGTCTGGGTTCAGGCCGGCCCCATTTCGTTTGCCGGTTTGGTCTCCTCCCCCGGGAAGGGCACGTCATCGGTCAAACAGAGCGGCCTTTTGGGCTATCAGGGGGTCCGCTTCCAATGGGCGCTCACCGCCTGGAATCGGGGCGTTTACCATGTGGGGGCCCCCCGCTTGAGGGTAGGGGATTTCCTCGGATTTTCCCTCAGGGAGCACAAAGGGGTCGGACCCATCGACATCATGGTGTACCCCCGTTTGATCTCCCTGAAACCTCTCTCCCTGCCTCATCGGGATTTGTTCGGTGCTCCCGGTGCGGAAAGCCCCGTGCGGGACCCGGTATATATCCTCGGAACGAGAGACTACCAGCACAATCAGCCGGCGAGGCACATTCACTGGAAGGCCAGCGTTCGTCACGACCGGTTGCAGGAAAAGGTCTTTGAGCCGACAGTGCAGAAAAAGGTTCTCCTTGTCCTGGAAGTCGGCCAGTTTGAGGAACGGGGGGCTGACGTTGAATTCGAACACACCCTGGAAGTGATCGCCTCCCTTGCCGTTCAACTGGATCGAAAGGGGGCTGCCGTGGGCCTTGCCACAAACGGAACGCTGACCGGTGAAGGACCCTCCGTTGTCCCCGTTGCCGTGGCACCCCTCCATCTTTCCGCCGTCCTGGAGATCCTGGCCCGGGTGCGGATGGTGAAAAAATCGGATCTCGTCGATGTGCTGCACAAGGGTCTGTCATTGAACTGGGGCGTAAGTTGCATCCACTTTTCCTGCCATCACGATGCCTCCGCCCGTATCGCGGAGAATTACTTCATCATGCGGAAGGCCATGCTCCTCTTTGTCGTATGCTGTCCCGACCCGGAGTCGCTCGAGGAAGAACATCGAATGCAAAGCAGGATCTGTTCTCTGGACGATTTACGGGTTGAATGCGTAAAGGAATGATGAAGCAGCGCAACGACACTCTTCTCTTGACGATTCACGGGTGCATGGAATTTACCTGGCGTTACGCCTGGGCCGGATTCGTCATGTTTGCCATGGCCGGGCGGCCGGTCCCTCTCCTCGAGGCGCTGGCCGTCTTCACCCTCGCGGCCGTGGCGACCCTTTTTTCACGGGGCAGGGGCTGGCGAATCCTTTACGTCCTCCTTCTTCAGGCGATGTCCCTTGTGCTTGCGGCAGGGGTCATGGTTCATGCCTTTTATTATCGATCCTTTCCATTCTGGGGCCGCGTATGGATCGGGGAATTTTTCACCTCCTCCCGCACCACGCTGGAATGGATCGTGCTGCTCTTCTTTGCCTTCTGGATCCTCGTCCTCTGGGCCGGCGGGGTGATCGTCACGAGGAAACCTCTTCGATATGATATGATCTGCGCTCGTTTCGATGTCGGCCTGGTCGCTTTCCTTGTCCTCTATCTCCTCGAATGGCTTTTTCTGGAAAGGGGGGGCATTCAGACACAGGATCCCATCGCGAGGTTTCTCATTTTTCCTTATTTTTTGTTCAGCATCTTCGCCATCGGTCTCGCCCGGAATCGCGACAACGAACAAAGCGAAATCCTGGCGGATTATCGTGGGGCCAGGACGATCTCCACCATCGTCGTCACCCTGGTCCTCGTGGGGACCGCCTTCTTCCTGCTCCTCCAGCCTTTCTTCGCCTGCGTTGCCGAGACGGGATATGCCTTCATGAAAGAGGCTGCCGGACCCCTGGGACCCGTGGCGGTCGGGATTCTACGGTTTCTGATCATCGGTCGCAGAACCTCCGGCTATGACGGTGCTTCATCCGGAGCGGCGGGGGATTCACAGCCGCCGCCCGTCTTCCCGGACGAGACCGCCTGGTGGGAGGAGATCCTTGAAGCGCTGGTGCGGTGGGGATACCTCGGATTGATCGGAAGTGCCCTCCTTGTTCTCGCGGTGGCCGGTGTATGGGTCCTGGTTCGATGGCTTCTTTCGCGGACCCCCTCGGGGGAAACCGGGCAAGGGAAGGGGGGCTTCCGATTCATCCGGATTGAGAAGATATGGGCGCTTCTGACCGGTCTTCGAAGAAGGATTCTTGCACGGGTATGGGGGCCTCGGCGGGCCTCCCGTCTCTTCGCCCGGCTCCTCGCCTGGGGGAGAAGGAGCGGCGTATTCCGTCTTCCAGGCGAAACTCCCGGTGAGTACGGAACCCGGCTCAAGGGACGGTTCCCGGATCTTGCGGAACAGATCGAATTGATGATCGATCTGTACCATGGGGAGGTCTACGGAAGAAGGAGGATGACGGAAGGGCAATGGACCGCCGCCGGATCCGCATGGCGGCAATTACGGAATCCCGTTTACTGGCCCTCCCGGCTGCGGTCCTGGATTTCCCGCCCTGGAATCACGGCGGAACCGAAGCATCAGGCGAAGACCGGCAACTCAAGGAGGATCACTCCCCAAACACATCCTTCCTGCGGCAGATCGATGCATGAAGATTCCCGGGTGAAAGATCCCTTCAGAATCCTTGACAGGCGAACGTGAAACCTATATGCTCGTACACAAGTAAATACTGTCCGACCGGAAAGTCAGGAATATTCATGAAGGCCGAGGATTGCATTTTCTTTCAACTCTCAAAGGCAAGTCAAGCGGGGACGCGTTTCTGGCTCCAGAAGGTATCCGGGCTTAAATTGACCGCTGTGCAGGGCATGGTCATCCGTTTTCTCTATGATGAGGATCGGGTTGCCTCAAATGACCTTGGCAGGAAGATAAACATCGACAGCGCCACGCTGACGGGCATACTGGATCGTCTTGAAGCGGGGGGATTGATCGAGAGAAGACAGAATCCCGATGATCGGCGATGCATTCGAATTCATTTGACCGGGAAGGGCAGAATGACGGGGGAGCGGGTCGCGCGATTGATGGAAGAAGCGAATACGGAATTTTTATATGGATTCAACGAATGTGAAGTGGTGGCCTTGAGAGGTCTTTTGAGCAAAGTCAGGCAGTCGCGATAATTGTTTTTTGCCGGTTTTGCTCGTATACAAATAACTAGTATCAAAGTAAATATTGGGGTTGCACCGCTTCACGGTTACCCGAAAATGCAGATGTTCTCCATGATCATAACGAAGGAGGATTCGTGATGGACAAGAAGGCTTTAACGGCGCCTTGCGGTCTGGACTGTTTCAACTGCGAACTTTTCCAGGGGAATCTGTCTCCTGAATTGTCCCGGGCGATTCATGACAAGATGGGTGTTCCAATGGATGAAATCGCCTGCCATGGCTGCCTTCAGCAGGACGGGAAGCATTTCCATCTGCCCAAAGAGGGGTGCGCAACACTGGATTGCGTCAAGGCGAAGGGCGTGGCTTACTGCTGCGATTGCGCCGATTTCCCCTGTGTCTTCCTTGCGCCCACGGCGGATCAGGCGGCCCGGTATCCCCACAATATGAAGCTCTACAACCTTTGCAGGATCAGGAAGGTCGGTATCGAACGCTGGATCGAGGGAGAGGCCGGCGGCATCCGGAAGAAGTACTTCAAAGGCAAATTCGTCGTGGGGAAGGGACAGGCGGATTAATAGCATCCATGATTCCGAATCACGATGGATGAAAATCGACGGTGTCCTTTCCTTGCCGTCATCCGTCTCCCGGATGCCATGGACATTTTTCTTACGAAAAAGGAGGTCATGGGAAAATGCGGGAATCGATAAAGGGCAGCAGGACGGAGAAAAATCTGATGATCGCCTTTGCCAGTGAAGCCATGGCAGTGAGTCGCTACAGGTATTTTGCCGATGCCGCCGGAAGGGAGGGACATGAAAAGATTTCCGGCATCTTCCTGGACGTGGCTTCCGATGAAGAATCGCATGCAAAGATCTTTTATGGTTTTTTTGAAGGCGGCAACGTGGAAGTCTCGGCAGCGTTTCCGGCGGTTGCGGTCGCCGATACCGGGAGCAATCTGGAGGCGGCGATCAGGGGCGAACATGCAACCGGGACGATTCGATATGTCGATTACGAACGAACGGCCCGGGAGGAAGGTTTTACTGAAATAGCAGATATTTTCAAGGGTATTGCAATATCGGAAAAAACACATGAAAAGAGATTCGAGGAGGTCCTCGGAGATTTGAAGAATAGGGAAACCTGAAAGGAAGAAACCCCGGCTCTTTCCTTCAAAATTGACAAAGCATCCAGTGTCAGGTAAAATAGATCAAGAAATTTTCATAGTTACATTTTTCCCATCCTGTCCGGCCCATCTTCATGACCACCCATTTCCCGGGAGAGGACGAGCATGCGTTTCATTCATATCATCCCCGGAGTATTGAAACTGAAGGTTTTCAGGCAATTTTTCGGAGACAGGGCCGTTTCCCCATATGATTTTTAAGGGGGAATACCGGCGGGTACGTTTCGTATGACCTTCAGGAGTGTGAACATCGAACGATCGAAAGGAGGCACGGATGGAGTCGTTGACGACCCTGCTGAGAGAAAGCGTCCTCAACAACACCCTTGAAAAGTGGTTGATCGCCCTGGGCATCGTCATCGCGGGGACCGTCGCTCTGAACATTTTGTTGGGGATTCTGGGCCATACGCTTGCGGCACTGGAACGCAAATGGCCGGGGGATATCGCTCAGACTCTGATCCGGATGTTTCGTGGAACAAAACGCTACATACTCTTCATCATCGCACTGTACGCGGGCAGTACGGTCCTGTCTTTGCCGAACACGCTGGCCACGTTCCTGCGATACGTGGCGGTCATTTTCGCCGGCATCCAGATAGGGGTCTGGGCCAGCTTTCTTGTCACCAGGCTCGTATCGGAATACATCGTTCGTACAACCGGCGATGAGGAGGTGCCGTCGGGAACGGGAATCGCCACCCTGGTTGCCCGGATCGTCATCTGGGTGTTCATCGTCCTGCTCGTTCTCGACAATCTGGGATTCAACATCACGACGCTCGTCGCGGGGCTCGGTGTCGGCGGTATTGCCGTGGCCATGGCGTCCCAGAGCGTCCTTGCCGATCTCTTTGCCTCGCTCTCCATCCTTTTGGACAAGCCGTTCAAGGTCGGGGAATTCATCATCGTGGGCGACATGATGGGTTCCGTTGAGAACATCGGCCTGAAAACGACAAGGGTGCGCAGCCTGGGCGGGGAACAACTCGTATTTTCCAACGCCGACCTCCTGTCCAGCCGGATCCGAAATTACAGGCGGATGGAGGAACGCCGTGTCGTGTTCACGATCGGCGTCGAATACAGCACGTCCTATGAAAAACTGAAAAGAATCCCCGGGATGATCAAGGACATCATTCTCTCCGTGGATCACACGCGCTTCGATCGTTCTCATTTCATGAACTACGGTGATTTTTCCCTCAACGTGGAGACGGTCTTCTATGTTCTTTCCTCTGATTACAACCTCTATGCCGATGTCCGCCAGGAAATCAATCTTGCACTGTTCAAGAAATTTGAAGACGAGGGGATCGTTTTCGCCTTTCCGAGCCAGACCGTTTATCTGGCCGGCGACGGCAAGAAGTCGCTGTAACGGGCACGCGGAAACCGGGACGCCGCATCGATGTGATGATCGTCGCGTTCATGAAGTTACCGGTGCCGGTACGGAAAGGGATGACCTTCATCTCTGCCCGCCGTCTCACCCGTGTCCCTGCGGCCGGACGCCGTTTGGGGCTGCCTTGCCGAACCCTCTGTCAGGCATGGCCTTCCGGGACGCATCCGTTTGAACGACGGTTGCGGGTCCGCGGTCTGGCCCGTTTGCCGGCGACTCGAACGGCCGGACGCGCTTCATTGAACCGGGCGGCCCCCGGGGCATGGCCGATTGAAGGCTACAAGATGGCGGTACTTCGAATTGAAATGACGAACTCGTAAAAAAGCCAATCAACACTCTTTCGAACGGTAAAGTACAAAAAGCTCCAGAGGCAAGGCGTCCGAATCCCGAGGAATGAAGGCATACGGATAGTACGCTAAAGGGTCGAGGGAAGAAGGGCAACGCAGCATAGGGACTTTTTGCGAAGCCGTCAAATGCGTTCCATCGCTCCGGGGCGTGCCGTCCCTGAATTTCGATCGAGCCATGGCTGCAATAATGGCAATATGAATAAAAAATATGTTTACATTCCTTTTGGATATGGTAAGAGGGGCCGGCTGCAACAGGAACGGTTTTTGATTTTTGGACATGACAAGGAGGTGGGCATGACCGGAAAGCAACCGCCGGGAACCGAAAATGAGCCTTTCCGGCAGGAACCTCTCGATTGTCGGGACATGCTGATGAATGCTCCCATAGGGGCATTCACTTCCACGCCCGGCGGCAGGCTGATTTACGCGAATCCGACCCTGGCGCGGCTCTTCGGTTATGATTCCCCGCAGGAAATGATCGAGTCGACAATCGATATCGGGACGCAGCGCTATGCCGATCCGAATGACAGGGAAAAAATCAAGCGCCTCCTGGATACGCACGATGAAGTGCACCATTTTGAAAGCCGCTTTGTCCGCAGGGACGGCTCCCTGTTCTGGGCATCCTACAGCGTACGGGCGGCGCGGGCCGGGAAGGAAACCATCGATCATTTCCAGGGTTTTTTCTTTGACGTCACCGACCGGAAACGGGAAAGGGAATCCCTTCTGAGGACGCAGTTCACCATGGACCGCGCGCCGGACAGCATCGTTTGGATCGATGACGAGGGGCGCATCGTTTACGCGAACGACAACGCAAGCGCGTCAATGGGATATGAACGCGGGGAATTGTTGAAAATGAAGATTTTCGAGATCGATCCGGATTTCCTGCAGGAGCGGTACGGGCACTTCAAGGAGGAGATGCGGCGGCTGGGAAGCCTGTCGTTCGAATCGCGCCACCGCACGAAAGACGGGCGTATCTTCCCGGTTGAGGTGAACGCCAGGTATTTCGACTTTGACGATCATTTCCTGGTTTGCGGCTTCGATCGCGACATTACCCGGCGGAAGCGGGCCGAAGCGGAACTCAGGGAGAGCGAGGGGGTTCTGAGAAGCCTGCTGGAGGCGACACCGGTGGGGGTGGCGCTTCTGAAAGACCGGGTTTTCAAAAAAGTGAACAAGGCGCTGTGCAGGATCACCGGATACACCGAAGAGGAAATGAGGGGGATGATGACACGCATCCTCTATCCCGATGAGGCGGAATTCGAGCGCATCGGCAGGGAGATGTACGAGCAGATGGTAAGGGAAGGTCTGGGCGTGAAGGATTCCGTCCTCAAAAGAAAAGACGGTGAACGGATCGACGTGGTTCTCAGCCTGAGTCCTTTCAATCCCGATGACATCTCCGCCGGCGTGTGCGCCACCGTGCTGGACGTCACCGAACACAGGCGGGAGGAAAAGGAGCGGGAGAAGCTGAAGGAACAGCTCGATCATGCCCAGAGGCTCGAGTCCATCGGAACCCTGGCCGGGGGCGTGGCTCATGATTTCAACAATCTTCTCATGGGGATACAGGGAAATGCCGCACTGATGATGATCGAACTCGATCCCACCGATCCTCACTATGAACGGCTGACGCATATCGAGGAACAGGTCAGGAGCGGCGCGGATCTGACCCGTCAGCTCCTGGGGTTCGCCCGGGGCGGCCGGTACGCCTTGAAGCCGATGAATGTAAACGACATCATCGAAAAAACCGCCGCCATGTTCGGCAGAACCAAAAAGCAGATCACAATCCACAGGAAGTACGGGAAAGACCTCTGGACCGTGGAGGCTGACGGGAGCCAGATGGGCCGGGTTTTCATGAACCTTTTCGTGAACGCCTGGCAGGCCATGCCCGGCGGCGGAGAGATTTTCCTGGAGACGGAAAACCTCTTCCTGGATGACGCGACTGCGCGTTCCATCTCGGTTTCGGGCGGGAAGTGCATCAAGATAACCGTTACCGACATCGGCACGGGGATGGACCCCAAAACACTGGAACGGATCTTCGACCCCTTCTTCACGACGAAGGGGATGGGACGGGGCACCGGTCTCGGCCTGGCGACGGTATACGGGATCATCAAGGGCCACGGGGGCGCGATCAATGTCATAAGCCGGCTCGGCCACGGGACGACGTTTCACATCTATCTGCCGGCGACGGAAAAGTCCGTGATCGCGGAGAAGGCCTCTGAATTTGAAGTCTTGAGAGGGACCGAAACGATTCTTCTGGTGGATGACGAGGCCATGGTTCTGGAGGTTACGGACAGGATGCTGCAATCCCTGGGGTACCGGGTCCACTGTGCGAGAAACGGTCAGGAAGCGGTGGCCTTTTTGCGTGAAAGGAAGGACGCTGTCGACCTGGTGATTCTGGACATCATCATGCCCGGCATGTCGGGGAATGAAACTTTCGACAACCTCCGGAAAATCAATCCCGAACAGAAGGTTCTTCTTTCCAGCGGATACAGCGTCAACGACCAGGCCGCGGAATTGCTTGAAAAGGGATGCAACGGTTTTCTCCAGAAGCCTTATCTGATGAAAGAACTGGCTCGGGAGGTGAGGGCCGCGCTGGACGCGAAGGAATGACCCCCGGGGGACGGGGGCCGCGTATTCTCCAAAGGCCCCCCGAACCTCACGGTGTCGATTTCGGCCCTGACGGTGTGCTTCTTCGGTTGTTCCGGTCCGGCCCCCGTGCGGCTATTTCTCCCGGGGGAAGGGCCAGGCCATGATCCCCCCTTCCATGACCTTCACGTTGGTCCAGCCGTTTGCCTCGAGGAGAAGCTGGGCCTCGTAGCCTCTCAAGGAAATCTTGCAGTACGCGATGATCTCCCTGTTTTTGTCCTGCGGAAGCTCGTTGAGCCTTTTCCTGAGGGCGCCGAGGGGAATCAGGGTCTCCCCAACGCCGAGGCGCATCTGTTCGAACTCGTCGGGGCCCCGGACGTCAAGGAAGAAGGGATTCTCGTGGCGGTCCAGTTTCCCCCTCACCTCCAGGGGGGAGATCCCTTTCATGCGCCCCTTCATCTTGTTTTCCATGATGTGGGCCGTGGCGATGAAATGATCGATGGCCAGGGAAAAGGGCGGCGCATAGGGAAGATCGGAATGAACCAGATCCTCCACCGTGAGCCCTCCCTGGATGGCCAGGGCCCATTGGGCGATCTGCTTGCTCACGTTTCCCGGTCCGATGCACTGTGCTCCGAGGATCCGCCCCGTTTTCCTGTCGGCGACGAGCTTCGTTACCAGAAGAAGGCCGTTCATGAAGTTGGGCTTGTCCGTGCTGGCGTTGATCACCGTGATGACGTCCTCGAAGCCGTTCCTTCTTGCCGCCGCCTCGCAGAAACCGGTGGACCCCGCCGAGAAATCGAAGATCTTGCAGATCCCCGTGTGAATGGTTCCGGGAAAGGTCACCGTGTTTCCCATTGCGGCATTCTCGCCGGCCACCCGTCCCTGGAGGTTCGCCTGATCGCCGTAGGGGGAGAGGGTTTTCCGCCCCGTGAGCCGGTTCACCGATTCAATGCAGTCCCCTGCGGCGTAAATATCGGGATCGGAGGTCTGGAGGTGGGCATTCACGGCGATTCCCCCCGTTTCTCCGATTTCGAGGCCCGCCGCCTGCGCGAGTCTGACATTGGGTGACACGCCGATGGCGACCACGGCAAGTTCGCAGGGAAGTTCGGTGCCGCTTTGCAGCTTCACGCCCGTAAGCTGTCCGTTTTCGCCTAGAAACGCCGCAATGCCGTTTCCCGTAATGACATTCGCTTTGGTCCGGACATGGTTTTCCACGATTTTTGCAAGCTCCCAGTCCAGGAAGGTCAACAGCTGGGGCAGGAGTTCCACCACCGTGATTTCCATCCCCGCGAGCTGAAGCGCCTCGCAGGTTTCGATGCCGATGAGCCCGCCCCCGATGATGACGGCTTTGCGGATCGATTTCGAATCCCGGAGTCCCCGGAGAAAATCGGCGTCCTTCATGGAATGCAGGGAGGTGATGCCCTTGAGGCCCGTTCCGGGAACGGGGGGGATCTTCGGAACCGCTCCCGTGGCCAGGATGAGCTTGTCGTAGGACAGGGACCCTTCCTCTCCCGTCCGGATGTTCCGGCAGGTGATGGCCTTTCCCGCACGGTCGATGGACAGGACTTCCACTCCCGCCCGGGCCTCTATTCCCTTTGCGTTGATGTAAAACTGCGGATTCCGAACGACCCCCGTGGGTGTACTGAGAAGCATGTTCCTGTCGTCGAAGAACCCTCCGACATAATAGGGATATCCGCAGGAAGCCATGGAAAGTTCGGGATCTTTCTGGAATAGGATGATCTCTGCGTGGGGATCCACCCTTCTTGCCTTGGCCGCCGCTTTCGGACCCGCGGCGGACCCTCCGACAACGATGATCCGTTTCGCCATTTCCGCTCTCCTTTCAAACGCGCTTCTGATTATTTATTCACGGTTTTCAGGTTTGGCAAGTCATCCCCGGGGGATGGGCGCACGCGGGGACGCGCCGGCCGGTCGCAGGTTTCCCTGCGATCGGCGGCGTGAATGTGATCGGGCACACGACGAAACAAGATAACTGTGGACATTATCGGAAAAGAGGAGTAAGAAAAGTGCGAAAATGGTGGGAATGTACTTTTGAACCTGATTTCTCGAGGATGCGGCCGCAAAGGGGGGTGATGGAATCCTCGTTTTTCGATTCGAAAGAAGCGTGTCGTCCCGCAGGTTCATCGACAAGACAAAGCAGGTTGCATTGATTCGTATGACATGCCACGTACGTCTTTTTCATGGCTGATTTCTCGAAAAGGGAGCATTGTATCAAATCATATCCATCGACTTTTTCTCATTCCCGACACAACCTGAAAACGGGTTTTTCGGATATCCGGGAGTCGATCCGGTTCCTCAGGGGGTACTTTCGGCTGACGGGAATCGTGGTCCGTACGGACGTTTGGATGAGATGGAGCATTGGTGTCACTTGAGGGACTCACTGATCTGATGTCAGGGAACGATCGACAAATAGGGGAGAAGATGGCTGCGGAGGGATACGACGTTGCCCAGATTTGTCAAAACGGTCACGTGGTCAACAAGTTTACGCATCGCTACCCGGAGAACAACCAGGATTTCTGTCAAACGTGCGGTACGGCCACAATGACCCTGTGCCCTGCCTGCCACACACCCATTCGCGGGGGATACTGGGACCCGTTCGTGGACAGATACGAGGTTCCCAAGTTCTGCATCAACTGCGGCGAACCGTTTCCCTGGACGGACCTGAAAATCAAAGCGGCGAACGATCTTGCCGGGATGCTCGAATCCATCGATGACAGCGACAGGCGAATGCTCGAGGAAAGTATCGCAGAGTTGACAAAAGACACGCCCGCCATCCAGGTTGCCGCGGTCAAGTTTCAGAAAGTCATGGCCAAGGCCGGTAAAAAAGCCGCATCCGCGTTCCGCGACATCCTTACCGACGTCTTTTCAGAAACCGCCAGGAAGATCCTTTGGCCTTGAAGAAGCTCCCGCCGGATCATGGGGGGCATCGAAAATGAAACATCGTGTCAATCTCCCGTATTTCATTCTCATGTCTTTCCTTTCCCCAAAGGCCCGCGGGTCCGTACGGGCGCTCTTCCCGTTTTCCCGGGCGGAGGCTCAGTCGCGTCCCGTCTGATCCTCGCCGTTTGCCGGGCTCAGAAGCTCTCCGATGAACAGGGAGGAGTTCTTCACAAAAAAGACGACGGGAAAATCGTTTGCCAGGTCCTCCAGCCGATCGACATAGGCATCTTCCCCGCCTTCTTCCGGCGTGGCCAGACCGAAAATCACCACTTCCGCCCCCTCGCTCTGTTCGTGGATCATCTGGCTGATGCTCCTGTCTTTCTCCCGGATCAGCACACGGATGTCCGCCTGGATGCGGATTTCCGGAATGAGCCTTGCAAGGTTGCGTTCCGTCTGGGATCTAGCCATCTCACTGGAGGCGACGCTCAGGATCTTGATCCGGGAGTTGCGCCATTCCCCGTTCTGTCGAAGGAGGTAAGCCAGAAGAAGCATCAGGTCCCCGTTGCGCTGCAGCCCGCCCCACCAGACGTGAATCGTTCTCTCGACGCCTTCCCGGGGATGAATGTAACGCGGCCGGATCCGTCCGATAATGAAGGACTTGGCCAGTCGTTCCATACGCCGGATGAGACGCAGGAAATCGATGAAGAGTTCACGGTCCCTGGGCCAGCCTACAAGAATCGTGTTGCTCTCGATTCCGGCGATTCCGCCGGCCTGGGACACGTTGGTGATCCCTTCGACAACATCCTTCACCACGTTGACCTCGGCGAACACGGGAAGACCTTCCCCGTCGAGCATGTCCTGCATGTTTTTCCGGGCCGAAATCACGTCGATGTTTTCATCGAAAAGGTCTCCGACGATGAGGTGGCAGGCCGTGACGACGCCCCGTCCCTGGCTGAACCAGTTCCCGAAGCGGATGAGGTCGAGATGAAGTATGGGATCTGAAACGAAAACGAATAGATGGGGGCGCCAGTTTCTTGCGTGCATGGGCCGGATGGTGAGCCGGAAAAGGGCCCAGCGGATGAGGGTTTCGTAGATCCCTCTCCGGGCGTCGCCCCAGCGGGCCTGGTTTTCCCTGCGGGAAAGGATCATCCAGAGGGACAGTTCAAGCACGACGGCGATGATGCCCGCAAGGGCGCTGAACAGAAAAATGACGGCGACGCAGGCGATCCCGCCGGCAAGATTCACATACCAGGGGATGCGGATCTTCGGCCGCCAGGAAGGGTCGCCGCTCAGGGACTCCATCGCGGCGACGATGTTCACCATGCCGTAGGTGGTAAGGAAAAAAACGGTGACCACGGATGCCACGGCATTCAGGTTTCCAAGCAGGACGGCTCCCAGGGCGATGAGGAGGGAAAGGGTCATCCCGGGGGCTAGTTCCTTCCAGTTCCCCGTTCTTCTCCCGAAAAAGCCGGGGGCCAGTCTGTCCATGGCAAGGGCCTGGAGGGTTCGCGGCGCGCCCAGCATGGAACCGACGGCGGAGGAGAAGATGGCCCCCCAGAGGCCGGGAAGGATCAGCCAGGGTCCGAGTGGGGCGATTTTGAGCCAGACCAGGGTGTCCCCTTTCAGGTCACTTTGCGAGGCCCCGAAAATGAGGACAAAAGGGACGGCGAGATAAACGACGAAGCCCGCAAGAACGGCGGCGATGGCACCCCTCGGAATGGCCCGGCCGGGATCCCGGAGGTCTCCCGACAGGCCGAGACCCGCCATGACGCCGGTGACCGCCGGGAAAAAGATGGCGAATCCGGACCAGAAGGGGAGATCCCCCGTGGGGGGAATCAACGGAAGAGGGGTTCCCCAGGAGTGGTGTATCGCGCCCGCGACAAGCGCCAGGAGGGAGACGGCGATGCCGATCAGGATGGGGATCTGGGCTTTCAGGGCAAAACGGGCTCCGGGGATGGAGAGCCCGCCGACGAACAGGACGATGAAGAAGACAGACTCCCGAATGGGCACATCCGGCCACACGAAACGGATGGATTCCGCCAGACCGTAAGCATAGAGCGTCACGGAAAAGGTCTGGGACAGATAAAGGGGGAGACCGATGGCCCCGCCGATTTCCAGTCCGAGGCTCCGGGAGATGATGTAATAGGCGCCGCCCACGCCGACGCGGGTATTGGTGGCCACGGAGGAAAAGGAAAGGGTGGTGATCAGCGTGATGGCATTTGCCAGGATGACGATGAGGATGACCTGGTAAAGACCCATGTGTCCCACGAGCCACCCAAGCCGGAGATACAGGATGACGCCGACGATGGTGAGAATGGTCGGCGTGAAGACTCCCAGAAAAGTTCCCAACTTCCCGTCGCTGTTCTGATTTGCCATGGGCGTTTATGAGTCGTACATCCCGTTCCGCCGTGTCACGGACCAGCGGTTCCGAAACGTGGCCGCTTTCGGAGGATCCGTCCGGGAATTGATATCGAGCGCCGTATATCAAGGATTCGGAAAGACATCCGTGGAAAAATGTAGCAGCATTCGGGATCAGATTCTACAGATATTTTCGAAGGCGCGTCCTTTGCGGGCGGTCATGTTTGCCTTCCTCATTCTCTATTACCGGTCGTGCCCGGAGAAATTCGGGATCTTTCATTACCGTATTTCAATAAACGGCGTTTACTATAACTTATTTTTACATTAATTTCAGTTGACAATATAAAACGTATAGTATACGGTCTATTTCATTCATCCCAGGAGATAGCCCCGATGCAAAGGCTCCTTAACCTTTGCAACTCATGGAACCCGGCGGGGTTATCTCCGAGGTATTATTGTCCGTATTTAGAATCATTCCCTTTTCTCCCGGGATTTTGTCGGTTCGAACAAGATCCCGGGTTTTTTTGCCGCTGCCTCCGGACGATTCGATGCTCTTTCTTTGCATTTTCACAGGACCTCCGCGGGCGGATTCCGGATGGGTCCGGCGGCGGATCGATGGTTGCGATCGCGGGATTCCGCGGCGCGGATTCCCGATGGTCTCGTCGTCCGTTCCGAAGACGGGACCGTTTTGGGAATTGACATTGCCGTTCCCGTAGTATAGGATAAAGTTATACAAAGTCCACGGAGATAACCTCAGGGAAGGGCCCCCTCCCAATGCCCTTTCCATTCCCCTACGGGGTTATCTCCATGGCGTCATCATGAAACGCCGTGGCGAAGGGGGCTCACCCCGGTCTGAACAGTCACGGACAACCGGCATGTGAGCCATGCCGGTCATCCCCCGATCCGATAAATCCCGCAACGTTCTCTTTGACCGATCACCCCCGTCATTTGAGGGCATCCTGCCTGCCGGCTTCTTTCTTCCCGTTCCGCACGATGACGACGGAGACGATCTCCAGGATCCCGGGTTCTTTCCCGCTGTCGGAAAAGAACCCGGCGGTCGATCCGGTCGGATCATCCACAAGCCTGTGGATAACCCTGTTGAAAAGGTTGTTGATATGTCCGGTAACCGGTCCGAAAAGCAATGAGAATCTTCGGATTGTACAGTTTTTGGGCGATCCATTATTCAATAATAACAATTGGATAATAAATTCAGTTCAGGTTCGGGGGGCTTATCAACAACCTTTGAATATTCCTCCGGGAAATTGGTTTGATCGTGACTGGTGTCACAGGATCGCCCGTGTCCGGGCGGCTTTTCGTCGATCACCTCCGGTTCGTTTCGCCGGGGACGGCGGGTCCTGCGAACCACTCGTGGAACTGCGAAGGGAAGCGCCTTGGGGAATCCTCGAGGAAATATCGCCTGTTGTGAACGGGCAAAGGCTCGAAGCGGCGGTCGCCGCCCTTTGGCTCGTTTGCCGGGGGGACGGCGTTATGAAGTTCCGTCCGCCGGTTCAGGGAGAAAGCGGGTATTGCCGCCCCGGCGCTTTCAAGGCGCCGGGGCGTGTCATCCGATTCTTCCGGACGTCGTTCGTCAATGAACGGCTTATGCGAAAAGCAGCATGGTCGATGTCTGATTGATGTGCCCGAAAAGCTCCTCGCCGTAAGTGCTGAAACCGACCGTGGGAACATCCTTGAAGATGGCCGCGTATGGGCCCACCTGCTTTTTGCTCTTCAGCTCGAGCGTTCTCAGAATGCAGTGGAAGTTGATGATCCCCGAGACGGAGCCCATGCCGTTTTTCATGTCGGCAACCGCCTTTTGCGTGTCCGCGACGATATCCGTCGACTCCAGGAGGGAGAGTTCCATGCCCTCCAGGATGTTGCAGTAGAAGATGATGCTGTTTCCCTCGATTCTCTGCGGGCTTCTCACATAAGGATCGCCGTTGATGACAAGGCCGATGGGATAACGCATAAAGGCATCCGACGCTTTTTCGGCGGGCACTCCCACGGCCTCCGCATAAGCTTCTACGGCACTTTTTCCGTTGAATTCGATCACTTCGCGATTTTTTTCGTTGACCTTTGTCGCCACAAGGGTCTTGTCAAGGATTTGGAAGCTCTGGGTCTTCAATATCGAGAAAGGTCCGGCCGCTTTCACCAGGGCGAGCATCGCGGCGTTGGAATACGCCTTGCCGTGGGCGAACACGAATGTTTCGGCAAACTTCAGGTCATCTCCGGCCGATCCGCCGATGATGTTGATGTTGGTGACGTTGCCGACGGCATCCATCAGGATTTCTTCCGTGCCGCTCAGGCCGTCGATCAGGATCAGGCCGACATACTTGTTAAAATCCATTTCCGACAGGGGTATTTTAAAATGCGCGTGAAAGGCGTCCATGGCCTTGTTCAGGGCGCCTTTGGCGTTTCCTTTCACGTCTTCCAGCACCTCCACCCGGAGGTCCTCGATGATGCCGCCGGTCATCGCCATGGCGACGATGGAGTTTTCCGACATGAATCCCGAGCATATCTCTCCGGCGGTGGTGCAACCGAATACGGATACGCCGGGGAACGCCTTCTCCATTGCCGAGGCCAGTTCAGCCGGCGGAAAGGCGGATGAGGCAAAGAACAGGACCGCTTTGATCTCCATTCCGGAAAAATCCGATTTCAATGCAGAGACGGCCGCATCGGTCTGCTTTTCCGTGGTATACGAAACTTTGATTTTCATTGTCTGTCCACCTCCCTTGAAATTAGAGTTTTATGCCCATCTCTGCGGCAATGTTCCTGACCTTGTCGACTACAGCAGGATCGTCATCGGACTGGCTTGTGAATTTGTTGGGGTTCAAGCCTTTCAGGATCAGTTTGGTTGTCGTGGCAGCAGCCAGGGTGGGATTGCCTCCCGATTTCGAGGCGATGATCGTGTCGAGCATCTTCTTGATCTTGCCAGCCATTTTATACCTCCTGATATTTTACATTTGACGAACTCGTAAAAAAGCCGAATCAACCCTTTTTCGAAGCCGTCACATTTTGTTCATCCGGATGCATGCTACCCCGGTGCGGACGCCACCGTCGATCGCGGCACCGAGGAACCGTCCGCGCGAGGAATGCATCGCTGATAAAGAGTAATCGCCATACCAGGACAATCGATCTATAATAAGTCGTTTGATTCTCTATCCTTCGCAGGGAACCGGTTTTCGGGTGGTGTCAGCTTTCCGTATAACCGGCCCGTCAATTTTTCCCCTTTTCCCCGGAGGAAATCCCGTCAATCACGTTCGTCCCGTCCGTGGGGATTGCAAGGGCGCCCCCGGCTTATCGCTCCGCAGCTTTCAGCCGGCCGCTATCGGAAGGGCCCTGGCATTTCCGGATGTGTCCGAGTGCCTTGCGGAGGATAAGAATTCCCCGCGGCGCTTTTTCGCGGACCGGGAGGAGCGGGACAGGCCCGGGCCGCTGCCGCCGCCGATGACGGCGATGAGATCATCCACATAAGATTTCATCTGGTCCGCCTGGGCGTTCAATTCTTCGGATGCGCCGGCCGATTCCTCGGCATTCGCCGCCGTCGACTGGATCCCCTTGTTCATCTTCGATACCGCGTCGTTCACCTGGGAAATTCCCCCCGCCTGTTCCTGGGAGGCAACGGCGATTTCATCGATCAACTTGGCTATTTTTAAGGATATTTCCGTATTTTCCTGAAACGCCGCCTGGGTCTTCCGCGTCAACGCGCTCCCTTCATGAACGGCCTTGATGGTGCTGTCGATCAGTTCGTTCGTGTTTTTGGCGGCCTCCCCGGCCCTCATCGCCAGGTTTCTGACTTCGTCGGCAACGACGGCAAAGCCGGCACCGGCCTCCCCGGCGCGGGCCGCCTCCACTGCGGCGTTCAACGCCAGCAGATTGGTCTGAAACGCGATCTCGTCGATGGTTTTGATGATCTTGCCCGTATCTTCGCTCGTTTTGTTGATGACGGAAATGGCTGTCACCATTTCATTCATGTGCGCATTGGCCTTGTCCACGATCTGCCTGGCGTCCGACATCATCGTTTTCGCGTGTCCCGCGTTGTCGGCGTTCTGCCTGGTCGTGGCGGACATCTCTTCCACGGAGGAAGACGTTTCTTCCAGGGACACCGCCTGATCGGATGTGCCTTCGGCCAGATTCTGACTGGAGGAGGATACCTGGTTGGCAGCCGCCGCGACCTTCTCGGCTCCGTTGCGCAAGCCTTCGATGACCCGGCTCAGAGGACCGGTTATGGACCGGATGAGAACGAAGCTCAGGACCCCCATGATCACCAGTCCGACGATGCTGATCATTACGATGTTGCCGGCGATATTGCCGCTGATCTCGTCGTAGCGCGTGTTCGGCACCCCCACATAAAACATTCCGATGATCGCGCCGCCGGCGTTCCTGACGGGTTCATAGGCGGTCTGATTCCATGTTCCGACGACATTGGCCTTGCCGACATAGCGCCCGCCGCCGGTGAGGGTTGTGTCGATGACGTTCTGCGCCGCTTTCGTTCCCACCGCCCGTTTGCCGGAAGAAAGTTTCACGTTCGTGGCCACGCGGGTGTTTCCCTGGAAAAGGGTCACCGTATCCCCGGTCAGTTCTCCGATCGCATCGACGACGGCGAAATTGCCGCTCATCTCGGTTTCCCCCTTGAACAGGTTCCCGTCGCGGATCGACCAGGCTCCCGGATGCTTTTCGTTCAGAAGCGCCCTGCCCATGGCCAGATCGCCGGCCAGTTTCTCCCGGGCGGTGGTGATGACCTTGCTTTTAACGATCCATATCGTCGAAAATCCGATGGCCACGATGATCAGCAGAAAAACAAACACGAACGAGAGAATCTTCATTTTCAGATTGAACTTCATATTCATTTCCCCCTGTAGTGATGTTGGAACCGCTGCGAAAGGCGTGCAACCCCCGTTCGACGCCGCGGGCACGATATCGAAAGACATCGGGACGGCGCCGTTTCCCAACGATTGCGGGCGTCGGTGTTTCTCTTGAAAAAAGGAATTTCCGGAAATGAGGAATGACGGCCGCGCAGATGCCCGGTTGCGGCCGTGCGGCGAAAAGGTTCGGAACCGCCCCTCTCCATGAGGGCCGCGCCATGTGCATGGGCGATATGGAACAGGCGGGAGGGCCGGCGGATGCGGCGATAAGCCTGCCGTCCCCTCCTTTGCGCGCGTTTTTTGCGGAGGTTCTCAGGCCCTTTGAGGCGCTGCCCGTCCGGGAACGGTTCCGCAAAGGATCGCTGAAAGGCTTTTTCTCCGGCCTTTCCCGATCGGCAAGGATTTCTTCCATGTCAAGTCGCCGGAACTTCTCGATTGTATATCCGCTTGCGATGTGCGTGATCTCGGTTAGAAGATCACGATCCCTCAAATGCGTTGTCGGTGCAGGATCTCCGGCCCGTCATGGAGTCTTATCGGTGATCTTGGAAGATCCCTTTAGTTTTTAATTCATGAGATGGTTATTCACTCGGTGGGTGAGACTGGGGAAGGGGGTTCCTTTGAACGGCCGCCGATTACGATCTTTGTGCGGGGGAGAAACGCTGTGGTACGATCAGGGGGACGTCGCGGCCCGATGCTTTGAGCGGTGCGTCGGGGCCGGTTGCCTTTCTTACCGGAAACCGGGCCAGGCGGCGATCATGTCCAGGTCCGTTTCTATGTTCCGCCCCGCCGTGGTCAGATAGTTCCCGATCATGAGGCCGTCCGCCCCGGCATGAAAGATCCAGGACTGGTAGTCCCGGAGGGTCACCTCCCTCCCGCCGCAGACGAGGATCTCCCGGCCGGGGAGGATGAACCGGAAGAGGGAGATGCATTTGAGCGCCTCCAGAGGGGGCAGAAGGGGCCGGCCGGCCAGGGCCGTTCCGGGAACGGGGTTCAGGAAGTTCATGGGCACGCCGTCCACTTCCAGGTCCCGGAGCGTGAAGGCCAGCTCCAGCCTCTCGGCCCAACCCTCGCCCAGTCCGAAGATGCCCCCGGAGCAGGTCCTGAGGCCCGCCTTTTTCGCGGTCCGCACCGTTTCCACGTCCTCCTCGTACGCGTGAGTCGTGCAGACCCGGCGGAAGAAACTCCGTGCCGTTTCCAGATTGTGATGATAGGTCGTGACGCCGCTTTCCCTCAGCGTTCCCGCGGACGCCTCGGAAAGCATCCCGAGGGAGGCGCACACGGCGAGGTCCGTCCGTTCCCGGATGAGCCGGACCCCCCGGGCGACACGGTCGAGTTCTTTTTCGTTCAGGGCGACCCCGCTCGTGACGATGGAGAACCGGGTGGCCCCCTTTTCCGCCATCTCGACCGCCCGCCCGGCCATCCGTTCGGGGGAGACGAGGGGAAAGGTCTCGACGCCCGTCCGATGCCGGGCGGACTGGGCGCAAAAGGCGCAGTCCTCGCTGCAGAAACCCGACTTGGCGTTCAGGATGGCGCACAGCACCGGCGGACCGGACCTCCCGAACCGCCTTGCGATCCTGTGGGCGAAATGAAAAAGGTCGGTCGTTTCCCCGTCGGGAAGGGCGGCGAGACGTTCGGCTTCTCCGGGGGAAAGTCCCCGTTCTCCATATTCCAGAATGCGGTCCGCCAGGGGGGCGATGAGGGGGTTCGTCATGGGTCCATGGTCCTTTCGCATAGAGAGACTTTCTCATAACGAATGAGAGCCCATTCGTCAACCATAAAAAAGAGATTGGTTTACAGTAAAAGGGGGTCCTTCGAAGGCGGCATCCCGATCCTGACAGGTTTTGCCTTACCCCGCCGCGCGACGGGAAGGAGGAACGCGGGGACGATCGGGATGATGGAAACGAGATGGCCGGCCATAATCCCGGCTGACGCCGGTTCCAGTGCTTCCATTGCGGGAAGACGGAAAAGGCGCGGCGACGGCGAAAAGAGGGCGAAACGGGAACGGCCGGAAAGGTGACATGAATTCCGGGCCGTTCCCGTTCGTGATCCGATTCCGTTTCGCACTCGCCGAAGGCGTCCCTGGGGGTTCCGCCTTCTTCCGGTTTAGGGGCGCCGCAGTTTCATCAGCTCCGGATCGGGTACCGCCGGCGTATAGGGAAAGACCTTGAAGCCCGCTGCCGACACGACCGGCGCAGGGGTGGAGACATAGAAGGTGAAGTACCTGTTCACGCCGGGCACCAGATCGCTCCCGCTCAGGGGATCGCCGGTGACGCCGCTCACCCCCGAGAAACTGATGCTGTAAGTGCCGACGTCGTCCGGAGCTTCGATCCCGGCGAGCATGGCCGTGTGGACATCGGCGGAAAGGTCCATGTCGTAGGTCGCACAATAGGCCCCCGGACTCGCGTAGAGCGTTCCCTGGTAGCCGCCGTCCACGTACAGGGCGAAGGCGTCGTCTTTCAGCCCCCCGTCGTCGCAGACCGTGATTTTCACCTTTCCTTCGGCCACTTCGTAGACGACGGGATTGGACCAGTCGCTCCAGGTCCCGTCGAATCTCACCCGTGCCTTGACATCGTACTGCCCCGGCTCCAGGTCCGGTATCACGATCCCGAGGGCCGTTTCCGAGGCTGTTGTTACAGGTGCGGCCTTTGTTCCCACCATGACCGCGTTTTCCGAGGCGAGGGCGCTGAACCCCGCCCCGTAAACGGTGGCGGGGGTGTTTTTCCCGCCCTTCTCCGGCTCGATGGACGAAAGTTCGATATCTTTTACGAGGATCACCGCGGGATCCTTCTCCACCTTGCTATCCGGCTCGTTCTTCGGGTGATGGACGATCACCTTGAGCGGTCCCTTGGTGTTCTCGTCCAGCCACCAGCCGGGCACGGTGACGTTCATCCGCTTTCCGTCCGGAGCGATCTGCGTCGCGTCGATCACGTACTCGTTCCCGTTCCCGTCCATGAAAACGACTTCGGGGTAGCGGGTGATGCTCCAGGAATACAGAGGGTTGCCCCGTTCCTCCACGATGGGGCTGAAACCCTGCCCCTGAATGATGAACGCCTTGTTCTTCCCGTCGGCCTTCACCTTTCCCGGAATCACGGCATCGATGTCCAGCGGGAAGTCCACGTCGAACTCGATGACGTTGTCAGTGGTGGTGATGTCGGTCACCGTTTTCCCGACGGTGATCACATTCGATGCAATTCCAAGGATATCGATCACCCCGAGAAGCCCACCGACCGGCGAGAGCCTTGCGGCGATCTTGACCGACAACCTTCTGATCATCGTACCGACCACGGCCGTAGCGGCGGATTTGCTCGCCTGCGTGAAAAGCGCCTTGGTGATGGGACCGCACTTCGAGAAATCGGCCCACAGGAAGTAGATGAATTCTTTTACGCCCCCCTTCACATCCCCGTTGGAGAAGGACTCCAGGCTTCCGCCCAGATCCGTCGAGTCGGCGAACACGACGGTTACGATCTTCACGGGGACGAATTTCGGACCGAGGTCTTTGAGGGACATGACGGTGCCGATGACGGGCGAAATGATCCGCTCGACAACGGTGCGACCGGTGATCCACTTGTAGGCCGGGTGCGTCCAGGGTACCTTCCGTTTCGGGTCGAAGTACGTGTCGCAGCCGGGAGTGATGATCTGAACGGTGGAATCCTTCCTCCGGGGCTGGTTGAAGTCGGACTTGACCCATGCCCCGCCCAGGTATCCCTGGGGGGGCACCATTCCCCAAATACCGGAGATATGGGGGGTCAGGATTTTCCCGTCCCTGGAAGTGATCTGCACCGACAGGTACAGCATGCTGTCGTTTTCGACGGCGATGTTGCCCGAATTGCCGTCTTCGTATACCTGGATGTCGTCGACTTCCTTGGGCGTGACGTCCGCGCCCTCTCTCGACAGGAGATCCTTGAAGGTCGGAAAGGCCGGGGGAGGGGTGAAACTGCCGGAATTGAGTTTCCCCTCAATGGCGGCGGCGGCGGCGACGAGTGCGTCCGCGGCCGTCCGGGCGAGATCGGGGTCATCCGTGTTCCGCAGGTAGGGATCCGATGCGAGCTTCTGTTCCAGGCTTTCGGCAAGGGCCGTCACCTCGCCCAGCCCGTTGATCAGGTCGCGGGCATCGCTCAGGTCCGATTCGGAGACGAGGGCGTGCACGGAGAGCGCGCCCCACACCATGGCGAGAGCCGTGCTGCGGCTGTCCATGACGACAAATGCGTCGCCTTTCAATGCAAGGGCTTCGAGAAAAACGGCGTATTTCTCCGAGCCGTCCGGCGTCGGTTCCTGGATCAGCGCCGTGACGATCGTGGGGGCGTTCATGTCGACCCTGGTCGAGAAGTTCCCGGAAGCATCGGGATATCTCTCATTGTCCGGGTGAACGGACCACGAGACATTGAGGGCCGTCACATCCACCGGGGATCCCGCCGGCAGGGCGACCCGGCCGCTGATGTTTTTATAAAGCTCGATGTAAATCACGTTGGAATCGCCTCTTGAGGACGAGACGAACACCGGTCCGGTGACGGTTCCCGCCGGGACCCACACCGTAACCCGGTCCGCGCTCCCGGCGCTGTTGTCGTAAACCGTGCTGCTTCCGGTGAAATTGACGGTCAGGTTGGCTTTCAGATTGAAACCGTACAGCGTGGCCCTGGACCCGTCAAAATCCGCGTTGTTGAGTATCGGTGCGGTACCGTCCACGGCCAGGACATCCAGGGGATCCGTGACGCAGCCGCCGCCGGCCAGTGAGACCAGGACGGTGCCTCCGTGAATGTCCGGAGGCCAGGTGAAGTGAAGGCCCTCCTCGTCGGCCAGATCCGGCGTCAGATTCAGCACGCCGGTTTCCCCCCGGATGATCATCACGGCATCCACCGTCACGGAAGGAAGATTGTGGCCCGAAAGGGTGACGGCGTCGCCTGCCCGGGCGACATCGGTGATCCCAAGGGTATCGTTTATGAAATCGCGAAGCATCATGGGGCCCTCGGGGGTCGACAGGCTGTCGGCATTGTAGGACGGCGCAAGAGGTGTCAGACGGTCCGCGTCCCTCGAGTCCACAAGCCCGTCGTCATCGTCATCCGTGTCCGCGAAGTCGGGAATCCCGTCGCCGTCGCTGTCCAGGGGGTCGGTCGGGTTCACCCCCGCCTCGACGGGATCGGGGATACCGTTCCCGTCGCTGTCCGTATCCAGAAAATTGGGTACGCCGTCCCCATCCGCATCGTTCAACAGACTCAGTGTTTCCGGCGTCAGGTCGGGATGTTTCTCCGCCGTGAGGAATTCCACGCCATCCGGAATCCCGTCGCCGTCGGAATCGGAATCCCACCAGCCGGGCATCCCGTCCCCGTCGGGGTCGCTGTAGTTGACCCAGTCAAGAAGGGCGGGACTTATTTCCACGCCGTCGGGAATCCCGTCGCCGTCGCTGTCGGAAGTGAATTCATTGCTGTCCAGGGCGATTTCCAGGTCGTCCGGGATGCCGTCGAAGTCCTGGTCCGCGAAGATCCGTACATGATAGTTCCATGCCGGATCGCTCGTTCCCGACGCATCCGTTATGTTCAGGTAATAGTCTCCGGTTTCCACGATCATCATGGAAACGGTGGTGGAACCTTTCGAAAAGGGCAGGGCCGTGGCCGTCGTCACAACGGATTTGCCGGAAGCAAGGAGAACGGCGAGGACCGGATGCATGGCCGCCGATGAACCGTTCAGGACTGCGGTATAGCGACCGCTGCTGTCGAAGGTGATTTTGAAGTAATCGATGTCCGGTTTTGCCCCATCGGAATACAAGGCCCCCGTGATGCGTCCGGGCATGACACCGGCGTCCTCGGAAACGCTGACCCCGTCGTTCCGATTCGACAGGCCCGATTCCTTCGACTCGGCATACACGACGTATTCCTGCTTTTCCGGCGTAACAGCGAAATCGTCCTCGACATCGTCGACGCCGTCGCCGTCCACGTCCATCGTATAGTAGTTGCCCGTGCCGTCGCCGTCATCGTCATAATGGGAGGCCCGGTCATCGGGAAAGCGGTCGACGCCGTTGAGAAACCCGTCGCCGTCCCTGTCCATGTCCACGTCGTCCTCAAGGCCGTCGGCATCCCGGTCCATGACGAGACGGACGGAAACCGTATCCGATACCGTCGTTCCCTGCCCGTCGCCCACCACGAGAGACAGGGAATATTGTCCCGGTTTGTCGGCATAAAAACCCGTTGCTCTGGTGTTCCTGGATGTGAGCCGGAATTCGGCGGAGGGATCTTCGGCGGAATCGACGGACCACGACCATTCGATACCGCCGCTGCCCGGCGCGTTGAAGAAGGTGATTTCCTCCGGACGGGGCGCAGCCATGTTCCGCGTTACGATGCCCGTCCGGTCCGGTCCGATGTCAGCCGTTGGAGCATTGATTCCGGCGGGCGCGTTGTCCCCGGCCTCGGACCCGGCATCCGAACCGCCGCTGCATCCCGCCATCATCAATATCCCGAACAGCAAAGCACAGACGGCTTTTTCAAGGGATCCTCTTTCCATGGCGATTTTTCCTCCTTTCGGACGGATTGTCAGCTGTCGTTCATATCGATCTCCTGCAACATGACGTTCTTCCCCCTTCATCGAGGGGGGATAACCCGGCGGCAGACAGTTTTCTCTTGAATGGAGCGGACTTCGATAAAAGGACCACGCAGGCGAGAGGGGAAAAAAATGACTGCTGGAAAAAAGATAGCATGAAACGGCTTCAGATGGCCAGAACCAATCGATGAGACTCCGGAATCCATCGAATGCCCGCCGTCGCCGGCGTGCCTGCGACGCGGGATTTCCCGCTCCGTTCAGAGGCCTTTCAACGGCCGGGCGCCGGACGTTTTATTTAACCCTCGCCGCCGGCCCCCCGCAGTTCATGGATCCTGCGGGAAAGCTCGCTCAGCGACACGGATTTCTGAATGAAGCCGTTGCCGCCCGTTTCGAGGATTCTTCTGGCCTGTCCTTCCAGGGCGTATCCGCTAAGCAGGATGATCTTGACTTCGGGATTGATCTCCCGGAGCATCCGGAACGCCTCTTCCCCCGACATCCCGGGCATGATCATGTCCAGAAGGACAAGATCGATCTCCGCTTTCTTTTCCCTGTAGAGGTCGACGGCCTCCCTCCCGCTCTGTGCCGCCGTCACCTTGTATCCGATCTGTTCCAGCATGCGCTGGATCGTCTGCAACACCGGGGTCTCGTCATCGACCAGCAGAATGGTGCCCGTCCCCCGGATGATTTCCGGAGAAACCGACGCGTCCGGAACGGCCTCCTGTTCGGAAGCGGGAAGGTAGATGTTGAAAGTCGACCCCTGTCCGGATTTGCTGGAGAAATCGATGAGCCCCCTGTGTACCTTGACGATCGCGTATGCCATGGAAAGACCGAGGCCCGTTCCCCTTCCCCGTTCCTTCGTCGTGAAAAAGGGCTCGAAGACCCGTGTCATCGTGTTTTCGCTCATTCCCGAGCCGGTGTCCGTCACCGAAATCCTCACGTATCGCCCCGGCATGGCCGATTGCGGCCTGACGAACGCCTCGTCGAGAAAGACATTCCCCGTTTTCAGGTACAGGTCTCCCCCCGCCGGCATGGCCTGACCCGCGTTGATGAAGAGGTTCATGAAGACCTGCCCCATCTGGTCCGGGTCCACCTCAGACGTCCACAGATTCTTCTCGAAGTTCCTGTGGATCCGGATATCCTTTCTGGTCCGGGCGAAGATGAAAGCGGCGTTTTCCATGATTTCACTGATGTTCGACGGCTTCGTGTCAAAATGGCCGCTCCTGGCCACGCCGAGAAGCTGTTTGATCAGTTTCGCGGCGCTTCGGATCTGAATCTCGATGCTTTTCAGATATTCGTTGTGGGGATGCTCCGGCTCCAGTTCTTCCAGCATCAGGGAGACGTTTCCCTGCATGCTCATGAGAAGGTTGTTGAAATCGTGGGCAAGCCCTCCGGCCAGGGTTCTGACGGCTTCCATCTTCTGGGCGTGGACGAGCCTGGCTTCGAGACGCTTCCTTTCCTCTTCGGCCCGTTTGCGGTCGGTGATGTCCAGGCCGAGGCTCAGAATGCAGGGTTCACCGGACAGTTCGATCCTTTCCCCGGAAATGAGCATATTGACGATACGGCCGGTTTTATGCCTGAGTTTGAACTCGTAATTTTCCACAACGCCCCGTTCTTCCAATATTTTCAGGTACCCGGCCCGTTCCGCGGGATCGGCCCAGACGCCGAGTTCGACAGGGCGGCGGCCGACAGCCTCTTCCCGCGCCAGGCCCGTAGCTTCGAGCCAGGCGTCATTGGCATCCTTGATCCTGTTGTCCGCGAGTCCGATGATGGCGATCGAAACGGGGCTTGCGCGGAAGATGGTCGAAAAGAGCTCCTCGCTTTTCCTCAGGGCCTCTTCCGCCTTCCGGCGCTCGCTGATGTCCCGGACGGTCATGCTCGTCTTCAGGTTGCCGTGGCGGTCCCTGAAGACGGCGGACGAGATTTCACCGGGAAAGGGCGTGCCGTCGTTCCGCAGGAAGGTGAGTTCTCCGCGAAACTTGCCGGTGCGCGCCCGCTCTACCAACGCCCCCGCCAGGCGCGGATCCTTTTCGTCCAGCAGACCCGCCCTGCCGATGCGGCGGATTTCCTCTTCCGTGCGCCCGAAGGTGTTGCATGCTTCCGGGTTGGCCGCCAGGATTCTTCCGTCCGGCGCCGTGAGAAAGGCCGCATCGAAACTGTTTTCGAAAAACGCGCGGTACTGATCCCCCTTCTCCCGCAGTTCCGACTGCATGCGCTCGCTCCGCAGCCTTCTCACCATGAGAGTCCCGAGCAGGGCGGTTCCCAGCGGATTGATCAGCAGAAGGGGAACGGACAGTTTCCATAGAACGTCCACGGCGGTTTTCCAGGGCAACGTGAACATGATCGCCAGCATGACCAGATGAATCACCATGCCGAATACGTAGAGTTCTCCGAATGAAAGGTCGGCAAGAGACCGGCGGCGGAAACGCCTCCAGATGATTCCGATGGCCCCCGAGGCAAGGATCACGGCGATGCCGGTCCAGGCTCCGAATCCGCCCTGATGAAAACGAAAGATGGATGTCATGGCCATGACGATTCCCGTGGCGAACGGTCCGAAGAAGAGTCCCGATACGCCGATCAGCACCGATCGCATGTCGAAAACGAGCCCGGGTTCGAACGTCCAGTGGGTCATCATGACGACGATGCCGACGGCGCCGATCACGAAACCGACAGGCACCTGCTGCAGCGGTGTCTGTCTCCGATGCCAGCGGACTTCCACCACGTCGAACAGGAATGCCAGCGAAAGCAGAAGCGAAACGTTCAAAATCAATCCAAGCACGCCCGAGCCGTTCATGAGAGATCTCCTGAAATGATATGAGACAGGATCTTCGATATTTGTCAAACATCATTTTGTTTCCTTGAAAAAAGCCATCCACGGGGATTTGCCCGGAAGAGGACGCCGGGTTCGCAGAAAGGGGACGGCGGCGCCGTTGCCGATGACCGGCGGGTTCACCCGGCCGGGGATGAGAGGCGGATGGTGAGCGTGTCCGGATCCTTGCCGCGGGGCGGACGCCCGGTGTGGGTCATCGTCCCGCCCGCCGGCGGGAAGTCATCGAGAGATGAAAAAAAAGGAACCGGGCGTACCCGATTCCTCCAGAAGGGCCGGCCGGCGGTCCGGCGTTACCCGTTTGCTTCTCCTCCTTCACAAAGGAGGCATGCCAGGGCGATTTCCACGATCCGGTTCTCCGGGGAGACAAAAGGGAGATTCAGGATCACCGGACGGGACGTTCCCACCACGATGCCCGCGGTCTGCATCCTGCCGATGAACACCAGGGCCTGGGCGAGAAGATATCCCGTGTCGATTTCGGGGACGAGGTAGATGTCCACGTCGCCCGTCACGGTGCTTTGAAGACCCTTGCGTTTCGCCGCCGTCTGGCTCAGGGCGCAATCGATGTCGAGCGGTCCCTCCACGACGGCCTTTCCGAACTGCCGGCGTTCCGCCATCTTGGAAAGGATCGCCGCATCCAGCGTCGACGGGATCCCGGGATTGACCTGCTCGATGGCGGCCAGGACCGCCGTTTTCGGCGTCTCGATTCCCATGAGGCGGGCCAGTTGCAGCGCGTTGGTGAGGATCTGCTGCTTTTCGACAAGGTTCGGATGGTTGTGGATGTAAGTATCCGTGATAAGAATCAGTTTTTCTGTCTTCAGAAGGGGAAAAACGGAAACGTGGCTGACGCCGCCGCCCGCGGGAAGAAGACCCGCATCCCTGTCGCGAAGGGCGCGGAGGAGATCTTCGGCGGCGATGCCGCCCTGCATGAGGATGTCCCCGGCACCGTCGCGGACGGCCGCCAGGGCCCGGCCGAGGACCCGTTGCGGGTCGTTTTCCTCCAGGATCTCGTATTCCCCCTCCGCCGGCAAAGACCCGCTGGCCAGGGCTTTCAGGGTTCCGCCGTTTCCGACGAAACAGGGGCGGATCAGCCCGGCGGCGGACGCCCGGGCCAGAACGGGGAAATCCGCCGCAACGGGGCGGGGGACGACCATATTTTTCTTTCCGCCACGCTTCGCCGCTTCCAGGATGTCTTCGAAGGAATGCATCATCGTATTTCCCCTCCTTGTTTCCCCATGCGATCGGCCAGGACGACGCTCATGGCGATCTGAAGGACGATGTTGTCGCTGAAGTCCGAACGGGCGGGGATGCAGACCGGCCCCCGGGAAGTTGCGACCAGGGAACTCCGTTTCACGTTGAGGAAAAAATCGAGTTTGCACAGGATGTTTCCCGTGTCGAGACAGGGAACGAGGAGGATGTGGGGCATTCTTTCGCCGCGGATCCCGCCGCCGAGGAAGATGTCCGTGAAGGAGGCCGCCTCCTCGATGTCACAGGAACCGAAATCCCCCGCTTCGGCGGCCTTCCGCAGTTCCTTGAAGTCCCCGTATGAGGGAAGTTCCCCTCCCGCTTCCCGCTGTCCGGACAGAACGGCGATCCTCGGCCGGGGAATTCCCAGGAGATGGTACACAAAAACGGCGTTCCTCACGATTTCCCTCTTGGCCCTGAGATCCGGCCTGATATTGACGCCCGTGTCGGTGAAGGCGACGAGGTGGTCGATCCCCGGCACCTCCCAGAAGGTCACCACGCTGACCGTCATGCCCGAACCCGCCTTTGCCTCCTCGCGGATGATGGAGCGGTAAATGTGGGATGTGGGGATCTGGCCCTTGCCGGCGATGGGCGCCTTTCCGGAAAAAAGCATCCCGATCCCGAGGTTGGAGATCTCCCGGGGATCGTCGCTGGAGATTTTCTGAAACGGGCCGATGTCGAAATCGACTTTCCCCGCCGCCCGGGCGATTTTCTCGCCGTTGCCGATGAGGATGGGTTCGATGTAGCCGCGCTCCCGGCTGATCCTGACCGCCCGCATGAACTCCTCGTCCTCGGGTGCCAGAACGGCCATCTCCTTCGGTCCTTTCTCACGCGCCAGCCTTGAAAAATCATTCAACGATGCGATCATATCCGGTCCTTTCTCCCTGGAACGATCCCCGGCGGGTGAAAGGGCGCTCCAGGCGCCGGGGATTTTGCTTGATTCATTGACTCGGACGAGAGGATAGTATAGGTTAATTGAAATTGAAAATATATTATTCATCTCAATACGATATATTTTAAGAATCAATGGAATTGAGACATCTCACTTATTTCATCGCCGTCGCCGAGGAGCTTCACTTCGGGCGGGCGGCGAAACGGCTGAACATTTCCCAGCCGCCGCTGAGTGTGCAGATCCGCCAGTTGGAAGAGGAAATCGGCGTCCGGCTCTTCGACCGGACCCGCCGGCGCGTGCAGATCACCCCGGCGGGTCAGGCGTTCCTGGACGAGGCCAGGAAGATCGTGGCCCTGTCGGGGGAAGCGGTGCGCAGGGCGGTTCGGGCGGAGAAGGGGGAGATCGGGCGGCTGGCGATCGGCTTCATCGGGTCCGCCAATTACAGCGTGCTTCCCCTCGTCATCCAGGCGTTCCGGCAGCGGTTCCGGAGCGTCGAGATCTCGCTTGCGGAGATGAACACGAGCCATCAGCTGGAGGCCCTGTGCGACGGAAGAATCCAGGTGGGGTTCCTGCGCCCGCCCCGGGGAATCGAGGGCGAGGGGTTGACGGTGGAACCGGTTTTCCGGGAACGGCTCGTGGCGGCCATGCCCCGGAACCATCCCCTGGGAGGGGAGGCTTCCGTAACCTGGCCCATGCTGGCGAAGGAATCCTATATCATGATTCCAAGGCAGCGGGGGCCCGGTTTCTTCGATCACATCATCGCCCTCTGCCAGCGGGAGGGGTTCAGTCCCAACATCGTCCTCGAGGCGTCCCAGTTCCATACGGTCATCGGTCTGGTGGCCGCCGGCATCGGGATCGCGGTGGTGCCCGCCTCCATGCAGCGTTCCCGCATCGAGGGGGTCGTCTTCAAATCGATTTCGGGAGGAGAGGAGACGGTCCTCCACATGGCCTGGCTTACCGGAAACCCCTCCAGGATTCTCCGGAACTTTCTCGATGCCGCCCGGGAGGCGGCCCGTTCGATCGCTCCCGGTTCGTGACCGCGGACGGGGCCCTGTCCGGGATTGTCACCCCGGTGAAAGGGGTGTATCATACGGCGTCCACGGGCGGGCAGGCAAAAGGCGGATGAAGCGTCGATTCTTCCATACCCCGGTTCATGCATCCCTTGCGGGGCTGTTTCTTGCCGTCCTGGCGGCGACGTGCGGATGGGCGGGCGCCGGCCGGGACGTGCAGAACCGTCTGGACGCGGACATCGACGGAGGGCGGCCCGTGGTGGTGCATGTCGTCGTGGCGCTTTGCGACAATGCAAACCAGGGGATCGTTCCCGTTCCCGGCCCGCTCGGCGACGGGCGGGAACCGCGGACGAATCTGTACTGGGGTGCCCTGTACGGGCTCAAAACCCATCTGACCGGGGCCGCGGGGTGGGAACGGATGGACGCCGCGAGGCCCGGGGATCGCCGCATCCTCGAACGGGTCCTCCTGAGGACGCGGATTCAAAGGGGAGAGCGATCCGTTCCCGTGTACCTGGTCGCCGACGCCTGGGACGGGGCATGCATCCGAGAGGCGATCGAGGCCTTCTTCCGCATGGCGGCGGGCCGGTCCACGGAAACGATCGAGGGGACGGACGATCAGGGTCCCGCGGCGTTTCCCGCCGGGGGGGCCTCGCATCTCCTCGTTTACCTCGGCCACAACGGACTCATGGAGTTCGAAACGGCGAGCCCCGTTTCTCCGGACGCGGAATTCCCGGCGAGAAGCGCCGTGGTTCTCTCCTGCTCGAGCAAACGGTATTTTCTAGACGATCTTGAGTCCGCGGGCGCCCATCCGCTCCTTCTCACGACGGGATTGATGGCGCCGGAGGCGTATACGCTGGACGCAGTCGTCCGCTCCTGGATCGGACCGGGAACCACGGAAGCCGTCGTCCGGGCGGCGGCGCGGGCATACGCCCGGTATCAGCATTGCGGGATCGGGGCCGCCGCAGGGCTGTTCTGGGGCGCGCCGTGAAGACGGTAACGTTGACGGCTTCGTAAAAAGCCCATATGCTGCGTTCCCCTTCTTCCCTCGTCCC
>ENA-UPTA01000645-UPTA01000645.1-activated-sludge-metagenome-genome-assembly--contig:-NODE-645-length-40752-cov-13.470379_pt1 | contig 40752 bp, 35 predicted proteins | sample MGYA00238184_ERZ773361 | MGnify/ENA primary metagenome ERZ773361 (study PRJEB29100, sample SAMN05720205) | activated sludge metagenome | isolation source: anaerobic digester from wastewater... | reverse complement strand
CACCACAGCCACTTTTCATATCCAAGGTAGTACCCCACTCCATGGTAGTGTGCGGGTGGGTGGAGCAAAAAATGCTGCTTACAAATTAATGATCGCTTCTCTGCTCGCTAGTAGTGAAAGTCGTTTGTTAAATTTGCCTGATATAGCAGACGTGGATATGGTGAAAAAGATTATCAATGAACTGGGTGCGCGCGCTTATAGCGCTGGTGAGCACACCTTATTTATTGATCCACAGAATTTTCGTTTTAGCCATGTTGATGGTCAGTATGGTAAACGCTCTCGAGCCTCATCTTTGTTTTTGCCAGTGCTGTTAGCAAAATTTGGTGAAGCAGCTGTTCCGCTTCCGGGAGGAGATCAGATAGGTAAAAGACCACTAGAACGACATCTGCAAGGTCTCGAGAAAATGGGGGTAGTTTTTTCCCAAAATGGCGACATGCTAGAAGCAAGAATCAATACTAACCAGCCGAAAAAAAGACTGAAAGCTTGTCACTATACTTTTGAGAAGAATACTCATACTGGTACTGAAACTCTGATTATGGCAGCGGCTTTGGCGGAAGGTAAAACTTTACTGGAAAACGCAGCCTTAGAGCCAGAAATTGACGACTTAATTGCTTTTTTAAATGAGATGGGTGCGAAAATCCGCCGGCGCTCTTTTCGCAAAATTGAGATCGAGGGAGTCGACAAGCTCACTGGAGCAATTCATCGGGTGATGCCCGATCGCAATGAAGCAGTGAGTTATGCTTGTGCGGCGATTATTACGCGAGGTGATATTGTAGTAGAAAATGCCCGTCATCGAGATTTAACTGCCTTTCTAGAAAAACTTGATGAAGTGGGAGCTGGTTATGAAATTGGTAACTATGGTATCCGCTTTTTTTACAAAGGAGCTCTCCAAGCGACGGATATTGAAACCGACATTCATCCTGGGTTTATGACTGATTGGCAGCCTCTGTTTGCCACCCTACTCTGTCATTGTCATGGTGAAAGTATTATTCATGAAACAGTGATGCAAAGCCGTTTCCAATATGTTGAGCATCTCAGACAAATGGGCGCCAAAATCGAATATTTCAACCCAGTAGTGAAGAACCCAGAAAAAGTTTATAATTTTAATTGGTCGGACAATCGTCCAGAGGATTTTCACGCCATTAAAATTACTGGTCCAGTTGATTTTATCGGCGGTGAGTTTACTGTCCACGATTTGCGAGCCGGAGCTACCATTTTGTTGGCGGCGATTGCAGCTAAAGGGAAAACTGTTTTAAGGAATATTGAACAAATTGAGCGCGGTTACCAAGACATTGAAGAAAAATTAGTGTCAATGGGTGCCAACATCGAAAGGAGATGAGATGGGGTCAATCGTTTTATTTTTAGGGATTTTATTATTTTCTTTTATTGTGACTAGTATGGCGGTAGTGCCTTTTATTAATTTACTTTATAAACTCAAGTTTCGTCGAGCTCAGCAGCAAACCAAAGATGCTTTTGGTAAACGAACGCCAATCTATGATAAGTTTCATAAGAACAAAGCGGGAGTACCAGTCGGTGGTGGTTTGTTAATTGTGGTCTTGGTGTCAGTTTTCTTTGCGCTGATGATTCCTCTCTTAAACTATTTTGGCATTGAAGTGACATCACTGCACCAAAACAGTCAAGTAGAAATTAACGTTTTGTTTTTCACCTTTTTATCGTTTGCGATTTTGGGTTTATATGACGATCTGAAAAAAATTTTTTCTTTTGAAAAAACTAAATTTTTTGGTTTGAGACTAAGACAAAAATTACTTTTACAAATCATTTTGGCTGTAATTATTTCGCTAATGCTTCATTTTCAATTGGGTATTTCGATCTTACACATTCCGTTTGTTGGTACCTTCGATCTCGGTTGGGGTTATATTCCCTTTGCTACTTTTGTCATTGTGGCTTTTACCAACGCTGTCAACATTACTGATGGTCTGGACGGTTTAGCTTCAGGCCTACTGATGATTGGTTTATTTGGTTTGTGGATTTTATCTTCGAGTATCTTGGATGTTCCTTTGTCGGTTTTTATTGCGCTGTGGTTAGGCTCATTAATTTCTTTGCTTTATTTTAATATTTACCCGGCGCGTTTATTTATGGGCGATGTTGGCTCCTTGGCTTTTGGAGCGACCTTGGCGGTCATTGGCTTGCTGTTAGGTAAGGTCTTTACTTTGCTAATTATTGGTTTTATTTTTGTTTTGGAAATTATGAGTTCACTTTTACAACTTTTAGCTAAGAGATATTGGAAAAGAAAAATTCTGCCAGCTGCTCCATTACATCTGACCTTACAAGAACGGGGGTGGGATGAGCCAAAAATTGTGCAACGAGCTTGGCTGATACAAATTATGCTAACGCTGTTTGGTTTATGGTTAGCTTTTATTTAAATTATTTTGATGTCAAAAGCAAATTGGCGATTTACAATCCTAGTTTTAATTTTAGCTGTGACTGGTTTATTTTTTTTGTTTGAAGCTTCAACGGTAGAGAGTGTGAGGCTATTTAATCATCCTTATTATTTTGTGACTCAGCAGGCTAAGTGGCTCGTTTTAGCAATTATTTTGGCCAGTATTACTTCTTTTATTAATTTGCAGATTTTTCAAAAATTAGCTTTGCCCCTTTATGTCATGGGCCTAATTTCTTTAGCTTTGCCTTTGCTCCCCGGTTTAGGATTAACGCTCAATGGCGCTAGTCGCTGGATTAATGTTTTTGGTTATAGTTTTCAGCCGGTTGAAATATTTAAATTCTTTTTTATTAATTTTTATGCCAGCTTATTGGCTAAAAAAACCAATTTAGCAAGTTTTATTTTTTTCCTTATTTGGCCAAGTCTCATTTTACTGTTACAACCAGACTTCGGCTCACTGTTGGTAATTATCTTTAGTGCCATGGTGATGTATTTTCTGTCTGGTGTAGACCTTAAACTCCTGGCCCTAGTTGTCACGGGATCCTTTATTTTGGGCTTGGTGGCAATTTTATTAATTCCTTATCGTCGTGAACGGTTAATGAGTTTTGTTAAGCAAGATGTCGATATCCAAGCGGAAGCTTATCATAGTCATCAGGTGTTATTAGCTCTTGGAGCTGGCTCATGGTTTGGTCGAGGGATTGGTAATTCTCAACAAAAATATGCCTATGTTCCAGAGGCGAGTAGTGACTCGATTTTTGCGATCATTGCTGAAGAAGTGGGTTTTGTCGGTTCTTCGGTAATTATTTTGTTATTTGCGGCCTATTTTTTCCTCGCTGAAGCGATGATCAAAGAGCAAAAACTGAGCACTTATCAATTTTTATTGTTTTATGGCATTTTAGCTTGGATTGCTGGTCAGCTTTTATTTAATTTAGGAGCGGTGGTAGCGATTCTGCCCCTGAGTGGGATGCCATTGCCATTTTTTTCTCAAGGTGGTTCGGCCCTAGTCAGTGTTTTCTTTGTGTCGGCGATTTTACTCAATATTAGTAAAGGTCAAAAAATTAGTAAAAGCCAAAGCAAAATGTTAAGATGATCTTATGAAGATTTTCATGACTGGAGCGCATTTAACCCCAGCCTTAGCGATGATTGATTATATTCAGCTTGCTCATCCCAATGATCAATTGGTTTTTCTTGGTCGCTTATATAGCCAAGAGCGCTTAAAACAAAAAGCCGTTGAAGAGTTGGAAGTCAAAAAACGCGGTGTTAAATTTATTCCTTTTGCCGCAGTCAAATTTGTTAATTCTTCTGTGATCGACTTGATTTTAGCCGTTTTTACTTTTCCCGGTACCATCGGTAAAGCTAGGAAAATTTTAAGACAAGAAAAACCCGATGTCCTCTTATCTTTTGGTTCTTATTTAGCTGTTCCCTTTGTTCTGGCTGCGAAAAGTTTAAAAATTCCAGTGGTGACTCACGAGCAGACGATTGCCATGGGTAAAGCTAATCAATTTATTGCCAATTTAGCCGATAAAGTGGCCATTTCCTTTCCTCAGACCAGCCAATATTTAAAAAAAGATAATTTTTATTTGACTGGTAATCCAGTTCGTCAAGCCATTTTTAAAAAAGACTTAAAAAAACCCGCTTACTTGCCCAGTAAAACTAATAACCTTATTTTAATTATGGGTGGTAATCAGGGTTCTTTTGTAATTAATAACTTAGTCAAATCAGTTTTAAAAGATCTACTCAAAGAGTTTACAGTGGTTCATCAATGTGGGCGCGCTAATAGTTTGAAAAATTATCCTGCTGAATTGACTAAGATTAAAGCGACTTTACCCTCCAAAATGCAAAACCGCTATTTTGTCAGAGAATGGATTGAGGAAGAAGAATTATTTTGGCTTTATCAAAACTCCTTGCTAGCGGTGAGCAGAGCTGGAGCTAATACGGTTTTAGAATTATGTTTAGCCAGATTACCCTCAATTTTGATTCCCCTGCCAAACACTTACAATAATGAACAAGTGCTTAACGCCAAAATGATGGTTAAAGCAGGGGGAGCAATTATTATTGAGCAAAAAAAATTAACTGCTCCAGTATTACTTGATGCAATAGCCACTGTGCACAAGCACCATCAAGAAATGCGCCAAAAATTGGCTAAGAAAAATTTTTATCAAGAAGCTGAAGCCAAAATTTATCAATTACTAGTCGATGTCTGTCAACAATAAGCAATTTTTTAATTATCTTGATTTTTTGCTAACCCTAGTTGTTAGTTTTTTACTGATTTTTTTTACTTTGCGAGTAAAAACAGTCGAGTGTTATCACCAAGATAGTGCCGATCAAGGGGAATTGGCCAGTGTTTGTGCCCAATTGAAAAAAAACTTTTTAGGCAAGTCATTAATCTTCTATGATTTTTTTGCAGCAGATGTCTGGCAAGAATTAGCCCAGAGTGTTGATTATCAGCAACTTTATCAACTTTCTGGCTTAGAGAAAAAAGCGCCTAGTACCTTGATTTTACATTTAGACAGCAAATTACCTGATTATCGGTTGGTAGTATTCACCAATGGCAATCAAGAGCAGAGTTATATTTTGAATCAAAATAACAATTTAAAAAAAGATCAGGGTCAGGGTTCACTTTTTACCATTTATTACCATGGACCAGCAGAAATTTTAGACAAAAACCAACGTCATTTAGATGAAACCTATCATCAATTTTTTTTGGCTTTAAAAAATAATTTAGACAAATATCAAATTAATGCCAAAAGTTTGATTTGGGAAAACGATGACTTATTAAAACTGGATTTGGGAAAATCCTGGTTGGTTATCTTGGATAAGCACAGTAATCCAGAAACAAGCATGCGCAATCTTTCATTAATTTTACTTGATGAAGCAGTGATTGCTGAAATTGAAAGCAAGGGATTTTTGGATCTGCGCTTTAATTTACCGGTCATTAGGGAGCAACTTTGATCGTTTTTGTTCTCGACAGTGTCGAGCAAATTCTGTATGATGAGAGTTAACTAAAATGAGTAAAAATAATATTATCAGCGCTATTGATTTGGGTACGGACAAGTGTGTGACCATAATTGCTAAGGTTAATGAAGCAGATCAGTTAGAGGTACTTGGTTTCAGCGTAGTTCCTTCCCGTGGTGTTAGACGTAGTACCATTGTTAATTTGGAAGAAGCTTTAAGTACTGTTGGTCAAAGTCTAGATGCTGCCGAACGGATGGCGGGTTTAGCCGTGAAAAACGTGGTGTTATCTGTGTCTGGTGTTTACATTCGTTACAAAAACTCGAAGGGGGTGGTGCCTGTTTCTTCCCCAAATCAAGAAATTTCCGCTTTAGATGTTGATCGGGTCATTGAAGCAGCGCGGGCGATTTCTTTACCGAGTGAGAGGGAGATTATTCATGTGATTCCCAAGGATTTTAAAGTTGATTCGCAGGAGGGAATTAAAGATCCAGTCGGAATGATGGGCGTGCGGTTAGAGGCAGAAACCCACATTATCACTGGCTTATCGACCAGTTTGCGTAATTTTGAAAAGTGTATGGCTGATTTGGGTTTGAATGTGGATGCTTTTGTTTTTTCTGCTCTCGCGGCTAGTGAAATAGCTTTAACAGAGACCGAAAAGGAGTTAGGTGCTGTCTTAGTTGATATTGGTGCCGGGACTACTAGCATTTGTGCTTATGTTGAGGGGGTTTTGGAGTTTTCAGCCGTCATTCCGGTTGGAGCCAAATACATTACTCAGGATATTGCTTCTGGTTTGCGTATTTCACTAGAGGATGCCGAAAAACTCAAACTTTATTTGAGCAGTGATGAGGAAGTCAAGCTAATTCCTCTCCCAGGAGAATCAAAAGCTGAATTTACTAAACGGAAGAAAAAATTCGATTTACTTGATCCAGAAAAAGTGGGCATTACTAATCATGATCCCATTTCTCGTAAATTCGTAACCGATGTAGTGATGGAGCCGAGAATTAAGGAGATCTTTACTTTGGTGTTGGAAGAATTAGCCAAAGCCGGTTTACTAGATGACGCCAAATTACCAGCTGGTATTGTGGTGACTGGTGGTGGTGCGCTCACTTACAATTTGATAGATGTCGCTCGCTACACGACCAAAATGTCAGTCAGATTGGCTAAACCAAGTAATATTTTGGGATTAACAGATGATATTAAGCAGGCAAATTTTGCGGTAGCCTTGGGACTATTGGTCTATGCTAAACGTCAAGGCAATGTTGGAGCAGCCGGTGGTGGCGGCGATTTTTCGCTGAATTTAAAGAAAATTTTGCCCGCTGAGTTTTTGTCAGGAGTCACGGAAAAAGCCAAATCTTGGTTTAAGAAAATTTTTCCTTAACTTTGTTAAAACTGCTATTTACTAGTTTACTTTTATGATAAAATCAGTTAATTTGATTGTGATAGTTTGATATAAATAATAGCTATATAAGAACCTATGGGACTAGTTAAACCTTCAAATACAACCTTTGCCAAAATTAAAGTAGTGGGAGTGGGTGGTGGTGGTAATAATGCTATCAATTCAATGATTCTTTCTCGTGAAATTAAAGGTGTGGAATTTATTGCCATCAATACTGATGCTCAAGCCTTGTTAACTTCCAAAGCCGAAACTAAACTGCAAATTGGCAGTAATTTCACTCGAGGCTTAGGAGCTGGTGCTGATCCTGAAGTGGGTCGCACGGCGGCAGAGGAAAGCCGTGAAAAAATTAAGGAATTACTTTTTGATACTGACATGGTATTTATTACGGCTGGGATGGGTGGTGGTACCGGCACCGGTGCTTCTCCCATTATTGCGGAAATTGCCAAAGAAACGGGAGCGCTGACGGTGGCAGTAGTCACCAAACCTTTTGCTTTTGAAGGCGTACGCCGCATGCAAACTGCCGAAGAAGGTATTGCCAATCTCACGGACATAGTCGATACGCTCATAGTTATTCCCAATCAACGCTTATTAGAAGTAGTTGATAAGAAAATGACTTTTATTGATGCCTTCCGCTTGGCTGACAATGTACTTGGCCAAGGAGTTAAGGGGATCTCTGATCTGATTACGGTGGCTGGAATGATTAATGTGGATTTTGCTGATGTCAAAACCATTATGACTGATTCCGGAACAGCGCTGATGGGTATTGGTGAAGCTTCTGGAGAGGATCGAGCGGTGATGGCAGCGAGAATGGCCATTTCTTCTCCCCTTTTGGAAGTATCAATTAATGGTGCCAAGGGTATTCTCTACAATATTACTGGTGGACCAGATATGACTATGGCTGAAGTATCTGACGCTTCCTCGATCATTGCGGATAGCGCTGATGCTGATGCCGATATTATTTTTGGGGCGACTATTGATGAAAACATGGGTTCAAAAATTAAGATTAGCGTAATTGCCACCGGTTTTAGTGATAATTATGTCGGCAGTGGACCAAGAGCACTATTTGGAGCTTATGGTCGAGAATCAAAGAGAAAAATGGGTCATGGTGTGGTTTCATCTGTCCCAAATCCGCCTGAAGAAGAGGGGTTTGAAGAAAACAAAATTGACCGCGCCCCAGAAGCTTTTACTCAACCCCAAACCGTTGCTGATCGCAAACCTAAAAAAGAAGAAAAAATTGAAAGTAACAATCCCTTTGTGCGCAGTGCCTTATTTAATCTAAAAAAAGGCAATAAACAAAAAGAGGCTGATCAATCAGACAAAAAAGAAGATGCTGAGGGTGATGATGAATTTAGCGAGTTTGAAGTACCCGCCTTTTTAAGACAAAAATAATTTTGTCGTTGCCGAACAAGTTGAGTGATTCCGATTAAAGCAATTTAGATTAAAGTATTTTCTGTTATAATGTCAGTATAAAAGAAAACCGTTTGAGCTAAACATCATTTAGCGAGGTGCTCGAAGAAATTTGACAAACTAGTTCTTGTCACAAAAGTAGAACGAGTCGCACCGACCGCGTAAGAGTCAAAATCGAGTAGCAATAGGGCTGGTACCTTTGCTTTAAGCAAGCCTTATTAAAGTCGTTTAATAGCGATCTTTATTAAGGTTTTTTTGTTAAAAAAAAAGGAAAGATGGCAAAAATAAAAATAACGGATTTCAAAACTACGCCTGATTTAGCCAAGTTAGAGGAAGCAATTTTACAATTTTGGGACGACGAAAAAGTTTTTGAGCAATCTCTCAAACAACGTGCAGGGGCTGAAAATTTTTCTTTCTATGATGGCCCTCCATTCGCCACTGGTTTGCCCCACTATGGTCATCTGATGCAGTCAATGATCAAGGATTTAGTCCCGCGTTACCAAACGATGAGAGGCAAGTATGTTAGACGGGTTTGGGGTTGGGATTGTCATGGTTTACCTATTGAAAATTTAATCGAAAAGGAACTAGATCTAAAAGATAAGCAAGCCATTGAAGACTATGGCATTGCTGCTTTTAACCAAGCGTGTCAAGCACGAGTTTTAACTTATGCTAAGGATTGGGAGAAAACTATTAAACGCATTGGCCGTTTTATTGACATGAAAAACGCCTACAAAACCATGGACAAAGCGTACATGGAAAGTGTGTGGTGGGTGTTTAGTGAACTTTATCAAAAGGGCTTAATTTATCAAAGCCATAAAGTCATGTATATTTGTCCCCGCTGCAGCACACCACTCTCTAATTTTGAAGTAACTCAGGGTTACAAGGACATTAAAGATTTAGCCGTGACGGCTAAATTTAAACTATTGGATACCACTGATGAAATTTACTTGCTAGCTTGGACTACCACTGCTTGGACACTGCCTGGAAACATGTTTTTAGCCGTTAACCCTGATTTAGACTATGTTTTGGTTGAGGAAAAAAGTACCGCCGAGAAATATTATTTAGCCAAGTCGCGACTAGAAGAAGTATTTGCTGATCGTGATTACCAAATAGTAAAGACTGTCAAAGGTCAAGATTTGGTCGGCCTAAATTATCAACCGCCTTTTTCCTATTTTGGCCATTTAAAAGAGGACCAAGATTTACCGCAGGCAGCGAGAAAATTAATCTTTACCGTGCAGGCTGCTGATTTCGTTAATTTGGAAGATGGTACCGGCATTGTCCATGTCGCTCCGGCTTTTGGTGAAGATGATTACCAACTGGGAGAAAGTTTACTCAATTTTTCCAACTTAGAAACGGCGGTAAAGAATAAACTATTTATTCAACATGTCAATTTCGCTGGGCGTTTTATCGAGGCCGTGACCGATTTTGCTGGCATGGAAGTCAAGCCCAAAGCTGATCCGCAAGCCACTGATGTAGCAATTATTCGCTATTTAGCTAAAAAACAGCTATTGTTTGCTAAACAGCAAATTACCCACAGTTATCCTCATTGCTGGCGCTGTGATACACCCTTGCTCAACTATGCCACTGATTCTTGGTTTGTTAAGGTTAGTTCCTTTAAAGATCAATTATTAAAGAATAATCAGGCAGTTAATTGGCAACCAGCGCACATCAAGGATGGGCGATTTGGTAATTGGTTGGCAGAAGCTAGGGATTGGGCCATTTCCCGCAATCGCTATTGGGGAACGCCACTGCCACTCTGGCAAAGTGCAGATGGGGATCTGCTTTGTGTTTCGAGTAGTGCGGAACTGGAGAAACTTTCTGGTCAAAAAGTCGCTAATTTGCACAAAGAATTTATTGATGATATTGTGATCAAGCAAAATGGCAAAGTTTATCGACATTTGCCTGAAGTTTTAGATTGTTGGTTTGAGTCTGGAGCGATGCCCTATGCTCAATTCCATTATCCATTTAGCAATCAACAGTTATTCGCCAAGAATTTTCCCGCTAATTTTATTGCTGAGGGCCAAGATCAGACTCGAGGTTGGTTTTATACTCTGCATGTTTTGGCGACAGCGTTGACGATGTCGAACGATCAGTTTTCGGCTAGTTTTGACAAACCGCCAAGTAGCGCTTTTCAAAATGTGATGTGTACAGGTTTAATTATGGCCAGTGATGGTAAAAAAATGAGTAAGCGCTTAAAAAATTATCCTGAACCAGAAGCAATTATTGATCAATACGGGGCAGATAGCTTGCGTTTATATTTATTGTCTTCAGCCGCGGTTAAAGCCGAGACCTTAAATTTTGAGGAAAAAGAAGTAGCGGATATTCGGCGTCGAGTTTTCTTAATTTGGTGGAATATTTTAGCTTTTTATCAAACCTTTGCTGATCAGCAAGTTGAGAGGTTAGATTTACAAAAACGACAACCAATCAATCATGTCTTAGATCGTTGGTTATTATCCAGACTCAGTAGTTTACGCCAGCAGTTAGTCAATTACTTAGATAATTATGATGTGATGCGAGCCAGTCGCTTAGTGGCTCCTTTTATTAATGATTTTTCGACTTGGTATTTGCGATTATCTAGAGAACGACTTAAAGCCGAGAATAGTCAGCAAGTTAGTCAAGTCTTTGCCACAGCGCTAGCTGTTTCGGCTCAGTTGTTTGCTCCAATTGTGCCTTTCTTTAGCGAGCTAGTTTATCAGCAATTACAAGATGATGATCGATCCATTCACTTAAGCGACTATCCAGAGATTCTTGCTGATTATCAAGACAAAGAATTAGAAACAGCAATGAACGAATTGAGGCAATTGGTTGAACTGGGGCATGCTCAGCGAAAAAGCTGCCAAATTCCTTTGCGCCAACCCTTGGCTGCGGTGACTTTCAGCAAACCTGCTAGTTTTAAAGATAACGCTGAATTGATGGCAATCTTGAAACAAGAATTAAATGTCAAAAAGGTTTTATGGGGCAAGGCTCAGGGAAAAGATATCGAGGTTAGTTTTGATTTAGAGATCACAGCTGATTTGGCGGCAGAAGGTCAGGCTCGTCAGATTATTCGTCGAATTCAAAATTGGCGCAAAAAGGCGGGTTTAAAAGTTGATCAACAAGTGCCTGCCTACTTGAACACTTGGCCGAATCAATTCACCAAGCTGATTGAGGAAAAAACCAACACGCAATTGATTAGAGCAAAAATTGAAGGATTAAACGAGCAGCTTCAAGATTAAGCTAGTTTCAAGATTAAAGATAGCTATAAGACCAAGGATGGTTATCAAACTAAGATTGTTTCAAGATTAGTAATAGCTGATTGTTGAAAAATAGCCAACTTTGTTTTAGTCTGAAGGGGTGCGCAAATATTTTTTACCCAGTCTGCTCTTCATCTTCATGATCGTGGCTTTGGTGACGCTGAAAAGTATTGCTCCTGATTTACTAAACATTCAGCTGCTTGCTTACTTACTAGGGTTTTTACTATTTTTTAGTTTTTCCAAAATTGCGGTGGCTTATTGGTGGCGGTTTAGTCCGTACCTTTACTGGGCTTTAAATGTTGTATTGTTGGCATTGTTAATTTGGGGTCGGGCTACTCGAGGAATTGTTTCTTGGATTGAACTGCCTTTGGGTCTGCGTTTCCAACCATCTCAATTAGCCGTTCCTTTGACCGCCTTATATTTGTCTAGTCGCTTTAAGAATCAAGAGCAAACCGCTCAAGTGCAAATTTTATCTTGGTGGCAAATTATAGAGATGTTGGCAATTATTTTCTTACCCGCTGTCTTGATTAATTTACAACCGGATTTTGGCACCGCCATTGTCTATTTGCTAGCTCTGCTGGTTTTTCTATTTTTTAATCGCTTGGGTTGGCAAAAGCTCGTTGTTTTTCTATCGGTGGGTGTGTTGGGTGCGGTGGTGGTTTGGTTTTTTGTTTTAGCAGATTACCAAAAATCACGCTTGACCAGTTTCTTAGTTTTTAATAGCCCAGAAAGGAGCCTTAGTAGTGATTTTCGTCAGGAAAGCAGTGCTGCTTATAATGCTCGGCAGGCGGTCATTGCTGTTGGCGCTGGTCAACTTTGGGGTCGAGGCTTGGGCCAGGGCACTCAATCTCACTTAAAATTCTTGCCAGAAAGACAAACTGATTTTATTTTTGCTTCTTTTGTTGAAGAGTGGGGCTTTTTGGGTTCTTTATTAATTCTGGGCTTATATTTTGCTTTATTAACTTTTCTTTTATATTTGGTGTACGTTGAGGAAAATCGTGGCAAAAAGCTGTATATGTTAAGTATTTTAATGATGTTGATAACTCAAATTTTTATCAATATTGGGATGAATCTGGCCTTATTACCGATCACCGGCATTACTCTGCCCTTTTTATCTTATGGTGGTAGCAGTATCTTGGCTTTATTTTATTGTTTGGCCCTAGTCCAAAGTATGCTGCTTGAAAGTGATAAACCCCCCAGCTCAATCTTTCAATAAGATTAAGATATGTTATAATCACAGATCGTTATGAAATACGCAATTATTCAATTACAAGGTAAGCAATTTCAGGTGAGTGAAGGTGACGAAATTATTGTCGATCGCTTAGATCAAGCAGAAGGTGATCAATTTACGGTTAATGATGTTTTGTTGGTGGTTGACGGGGACAAGAGAAAAATTGGTCAGCCTATTGTTAAAGGAGCTGAGGTTAAATGTGAGCTTATCAGCAATGATAAGGGTAAAAAAATCCGAGTAGCTAAATATAAGGCTAAATCTCGTTATCGCAAAGTTCAAGGCCATCGTCAATTACAAAGCGTGGTTAAAATTTTGCAAATCAATTAGGACCTATGTCCAAGTTTTTATTTTTGTTTGGTAATACCCCCCAGTTGTCGTTATTGGAGCTCAATACTGTTTATCCAGATTTAACGGTGCGCCATTTGGCTGGTGGTGAGTTGGCAGGACGTTTAGCCTTGGTTGAGTTGGATAAACAAGAGTTTGAACAAGCAAATTTTATGCAGCGCTTAGCAGGTGTGGTTAAAATTTTTGAGGTGGAAAAAATTCTCAATTTCTCCATTAGTTTAGGTGAATTAAAAAATGAAATAGTAGCTAGTTTACTAGCCAAAAGTCAGCAACCTCATTTTAGTATTTACCAAAAAGGTAAAGGTCAAAAAGCCATCAATCACGCTCAAATTAAGGATTTACTCAAAGACAGAGGTTATCGCTCCCGCTATTATAAAGGTTCACTAGATGGGAGTGCCTTTTCTTTACACGAAGAAGCAAGTCAGGAAATTTTTCTTTATCACAGTGAAGAAGGCATTTTTTTGAGTCATTTAATTGCGGTGCAAAACATTGATGACTGGACGAAGCGTGATCGTGCTAAACCCTACTTTAATCGGAAAAAAGGGATGTTGCCACCAAAAGTGGCACGGATGTTGGTCAATATTGCTGGCAGTACTTGGTTGAGGGAAAATGAACAACGCACCCTGACAGAAGCTAAATTATTTGATCCTTTTTGTGGAACGGGGACGGTGCTGATTGAAGGATTAGCCGTGGGTTGTCAGGTCTATGGCGCCGATTTAGATGAGCAGGCGGTTTGGGGTACTAGAGAAAATTTACAGTGGTTTTGTGATGAATATCAGGTGAAAAGTCAAGATTTTGCCAAGCAGATTTTTTTGGCCGATGTCGGACAATTGGATTTAGAAAAATTAGGTGGTCAGAAAGTTGATTTATTAGTCACTGAGCCTTTTTTGGGTCGACAGACCCCAAGGGAAGAGGAATTAGCTAATATTTTTAAGGGTTTAGAAAAATTATATTTAGGTGCATTTAATAATTTCAGTAACATTCTTAATCCTGGAGCCAAAATTGCAATTATTTTTCCCAAGGTTGTGGCTGAGCATCAAGTTTTTTCTCTTGAGCATTTAATTGACAAATTAAGCGCAAAAGGCTACAATCTTTTAGCTTCGCCTCTACTCTATGCTCGTAGTGGAGCCAGAGTGCAGCGAGAACTTTATTTTTTTAATTTTAAGTAATACAAAGGAAATATGGCACACGTTAAAGGTTCAGGTAGCGTTACACAACATTCGCAGGGTGCAAGACACGGTCGTCGTTTTGGTTTAAAGAAATTTGGTGGGGAAAATATCCAAGTTGGTCAAATTATTCTGCGTCAAAAAGGTGCTAAATATAAGGCTGGCGCAGGAACCAAACTAGGTAAAGACTACACAATTTTTGCTATGGTTGATGGTGTAGTCGATTTTACTAAACACTTTGGCAAAACCGTGGTCAAAGTGATCGCTAAAAGCTAAACTCGCTGTTTTTTCTCTAACTTGACTTGTTTGCTGGTGAGCAAAGATTGCTTGTGAAAATTGTGAAAAAAACTCTAGGCAAAATTGATATATTATGTTATACATAGAGTATGACAGATATTCAAAAACTTCCAGCCAGCCAGTTACAACCCAATCCTTTTCAGCCTCGTGAAAAAGTCAAAAAAGAAGACTTAATGGATTTGATAGAATCCATCAGAATTCACGGTATTTTAGAACCGCTAGTGGTCGCTGAAACTCCAGCGGGCTATCAAATTATTGCGGGAGAAAGACGGTGGCGGGCAGCCAAAGTACTGGGTATTGAAGAGGTGCCAGTTTACGTGAAAAAAACCAGTCCTCAGGGGATGTTGGAAATGGCTATTGTTGAAAATGTGCAACGTACCGACCTCAACCCGATTGAACGGGCACAATCTTTTGCACGGCTTAACCGAGAATTTGGTTTATCCATTAATGAGTTAGCCAAAAGAATTGGCAAGTCCGCTTCATACGTTAGTAACAGCATGAGATTACTCGATTTACCCGATGCAATCAGCGATGGCTTATTGAGTCAACAAATCACTGAAGGACACGCTCGCTCATTGGTGGGTTTGAAAGAACCATCTTTAATGATTGAATGTTACAAACAAATTCTTAAAGAGAATGCTTCGGTCAGAAGAACCGAAGAACTAGTTAGACGAATGAAAGCTAATCTGGAGAAAACTAGTAAGAGGACTGACGATGGTCGAGGCCGGCCCCTAGCGCAAGATGAAGAACAAGTGGCTAAGTGGGAAAATAAATTGCAAGATTATTTTAAAAGTAGTAGCACGCTTAAAGTTGTGCGCTCCCGCAAGCAAACCAAGATCACGATCACGCTCAAAGGATCGCCAGAACAAACTCAAACTGATTTAGAAAAATTAATGAATATCACCAAGTAAAACCATAAAATTAAGTATTACCAAGTAAAACAGTAAAATAGGTATCGGCAAATAGCCAATCAAACAAGTATTACTCAATAAGTTGAGCAATAGTCGCCAACAATTAATTATCCAGTTCAGGGGTAATATTAAACAAAATCAGCAACTTGTCGGCAGTTTTATACCACAAGGGAGCCGCTGTTTCGGCAGCCCAAGGGCTTGATTGGGGATTCTCTAATTTAACCAACATAGTAAATTGTGGATCATTGGCTGGAGCAAAACCAATAAAACTAGCAATTGTCTCATCACTTTTATAACCGCCTGCTGGATCAGGCACTTGAGAAGTGCCTGTTTTGGCAGCCACCTTATAGCGCTTGGAGGCAATCCATTGGGCTTCACCATGTTCAGCAGCAGAAACCATCATTTCCGTGACTTGGGCGGCTGTGTCAGCACTAATCACGCGCTTACCAATTTCACGATCGACTTCAATTTCTTCTTGTAATTGGTGGTCATAAACTTTTTTAATGATTTTCGGTTCCAGTAGAACGCCTTTATTGGCGATCACATTCACGGCGCGCAGCAGTTGCAAGCTATTGGTGCTTATGCCCTGCCCAAAACTAATGGTGGCCAACTCCACTGGTCCAATTTTTTGGGGAAAATAAGTGCTACTATCATCTTGAAGATCGATTGCTAAATTTTGCCCAATTCCAAATTTTTTCAAATAGGCGGTGAATTTTTCTTGCCCAAGTAATTCGGCCACAAAAATCATAGCGATATTGTCAGATTTTTCCAAAGCTTCGGTCATGGTGATGTTGGGGTGATATTCATCATTCCACGTCCTAATAGTGTAAGTACCAAATTGTCTTGGGCCGGCACACTTGGTACACACAGTATTTGGAGTAATGACGCCAGCATCGATCGCGCTGGCGACAGTTAATACTTTAAATGTGGATCCTGGCTCATAAAGTCTGGTTAAACTCGGATTTTTCAAAATTTCACCAGGATATTTGAAATATTGCCACTGTTGATAATTTGGCCACGTCGCTAGAGCTAAAATCTGGCCCGTTTTACTATCTAAGATAATAATTTCCCCCCGTTCCGCTCCGTAGTGTTCAATTCCCCAAGCTAAATTCGTTTCAGCGATATGTTGCACATCACGGCGGATAGTTAAAGTTAAATCACGACCATTTAGGTTTTTTAATTGATAATTAGACCCAGCTAATAAAGTGCCCAGCGCATCGGTATAGAACCAGCCATGCTCTTTTCTTGGTTTCAATTCGTCCTCTAAGGCACCCTCTACCCCATAACGACCAATTTCATTACCATTCTCATCTCGACCCACAAAACCAGTGAGATGGGCCGCCATGGAAGCTTCAGGATAGAAACGGGTAAAGCTAGCATCGAAAGCTAGATAAGGATTGCCTAGAGACAAAATTTCATCTTTAGCCTTAGCACTTAATTGGCTGGCTAGTTGAGGCCAGCTCGCTTGACTAGAAAATTTACTAATTAAATTACTTTCAATTTGTTGCTGAATTAAATTTTTGCTGGCACTATCGCTGGCGTCTTGGAATTGCCAGTTTTCTTGAGCAATAATCGCTGCTAATTGTTGACTGAGTTTTTCCACGTCTCCAGAGAAATGTTGCCGATCTAATTTGAGATCATAAACTTCTTGATTGCCTACCAACAGATAACCATCACTAGTGTAAATTTGGCCACGAAGACCTTCTTGAGTCTGGCTACGAATGGCTTGCTGTTCGCTAAGACTTTTTAATTCTTGGCCTTTAATGACTTGCCAATAAAAAAGTCGGCCAATAATCACCACAAAAACTATGGCGACAAAAGCCAAAAAAAGCCTTTTTCTAGAAACACTAAAGTTTTCGGTCATGCTTAATCTAGCGTAGCGCTAAAGCATTGTCTTTAGCCGTGACTACTATTAAATTGTTAGTATCCTCAAAACCTGGATATTCAGCTAATTGTCGAATGGATATTTCTTCAGCGATGAGTTGGTTTAATTGACTTTCCTTAGAAATTAATAATTCTTGTTTTTCTTTGAGCACTTCAATTTGTTGACCATAGGCAATATTTTTACTCAGGTTGGCAACAGTACTAATTAATTGAATCATCATTAATAAAAAGACGATTCTGTAGTAGTTTCTGATTTTTTTATTCATATGAACTCCTTCTATTAAATGGCTATGGCTCTTAATTTGGCGCTCCTCGCTCTTGGGTTAGTTGATAATTCGGCTTGACTAGCTGTGATTGGTTTTTTGGTTAATAATTGGGCTAAGCCTTGATTGCTTTGTTGTCTAAAAAATCTTTTGACTAGAGCATCTTCACCCTCATGAAAAGCAATGCAAACCAATCTTTTATCGAGAGCGGTGCTGTTTTGTAAAACATTAAAAGCGGCAGGTAGGGCGAGCTCTAGATTGTTCAGTTCATCGTTAACAGCGATGCGTAGGGCTTGGAAAGTTTTAGTCGCTGGATGTAATTTGCCAGATCTGCTACCCTTGACTTTTTCAATAATTGCCAATAAGGTGCGACTGTATTTGAGACTATTAGGATTTTCTTTTTTGATTTTGTTCACGGCTTTGGCGATACGGTGGGCATCTCTTTCTCCACCATATTCGGCTAGGACTTTAGTTAATTGCTTTTCACTTAGGACAATTAGCAGTTCCCCAGCAGTCACGCCTAAATCTTGATCCATCCGCATATCTAAGATGTCGTCCTCCTGGGCGCTAAAACTAAAGCCCCGCTCCCTGGAAGTTAATTGTTCGCTGGAAGTGCCAAAATCGAACAGGATACCGGCCAAATTGATCGCCTGAGTTTTACTCAGGTTATCAATTACTGCTTGTAGGTTTTTAAAATTTTCTTTGAGTAAAATCAGTTGCTGATCAGCGATGGCTTGTTTAAAATTTTCTTGACCAGCCTCAATGGCTTCTTGATCAAAATCTAAAGCAATTACCAATCCGCCACGATCTAAAATAGCTTGAGTGTGCCCGCCTCGACCAAAGGTGGCATCTAAGTAATGCTGACCCTCTTTAACAGCCAGATATTTCAGACTCTCCTCAAGTAGCACTGGCTGGTGGTGGTTATTTTTCTGCAACATAAGCCTGTTCAGCAATTGTTTCAGCTTTACTTTCTAATTGATCGAGATAGTGGTGGTAGCGCTCTAGATCCCAGATTTCAATCCGATTGAGACTGCCAACAATGACCACTGCTTTTTTGAGTTGAGCGTAAGCAATCAAATAATCGGGCAGATTTATTCGACCATTACTATCAACTACTAATTCAGTGGCTTCGTTAGTCATTAATCTGACTAGATCACGGTTAGCTTTTTTACTAAAACCGACTTCATTGATCTTATTCAATTCACTCTGAAAAGTTTCTTTCGGTAACAGAAAAAGGCAACCATCTAAACCTCGAGTAATCACCCAGGACTTGCTAGTTTCTCGAAATTTTTTGGGTAAAGATATTCGACCATTACCCTCTAAGTTATGATAAAACTTGCCGATGAGCATTATTATGAGCCTATTTACCAATTCCTACCATATTTAACTATATAGAAAAAAATTACTATTGTAAATAGTTAAATGCCCCTAAAAATAGTTACCTACCTAGGAAAATAGTTATAAACCTGTGGATCGACTTGTTGAATGAAAAATTTAGTTACTTAACCAGCAAATAGGCGTCCATGAAAGGAGCGCTACCAGTTAAAGCACCGTTTTCATATTGGCTCTCAAGGCTCTGCCACGCCTCTCCATCATAGCCCATAATTTGGGCCTGTTCTTCTTTGGTGGTAAAGGTGACCGTGAATGGTGAACTAATCGTTTTAAGGCTAGTTTCTGCACTGACTGTATAAATGTCACTAACTACTTCGCCCTCAACTTCAGCGGGATATCCTGGCGAATTATAAATAATTAGATAGGAATAACGAGCTAAGCTGTCGTTGGCAATGGTAAATTTAGTGTCTTGGGAACTAAAGGCACTTTGGCGGTCACTATTGGTAAAATAACGCCAACTACTTTTGACCGCATAGGCTTCTGGTCCGATAAACTCAGCTAGTAAACTACCACCTTTGATATCTTCATGATAGGTGATGGCTCCCCCAGCCGACTGTGAACCAAAAAGTTTTTTGTCACTCGCTGGTAATTGATCAAGCTTTAAAAATCCCTGAAAACCTTGAAGCATCGAACCCGTTTGGTATTCCATTTCATAATTCAGACTGTCAGCTGGCTTTTTGACCTCGATGACATTGATCACCACATAATGTCCATCAGCTGTTGGTTCGAGTTGCATAAATGGTCGCTCACTCACTGGAATAAGATTAGTTTTGGGGGTAATTTTTTGTTTAGTCACTGGTTGCTCGTTATTATCTTGATCTCGATTACCGCGCGAACTAAACCATATTCCGCCGGCGATTAGCAACGCCACTAATACACTCACAGCAATAATGATTTTAGTTTTTTTAGTCATAGTTTTAGGCTAACACAGCTAGTAAATAATTATCAAGCTCACTGATTTTGATGCGCTCTTGCTTGGTAGAATCCCGTTGACGAATGGTCACGGTATCGTCTTCTAAAGTGGTAAAATCAATGGTAATGCAAAACGGGGTGCCAATTTCATCTTGAGCTAAATAACGCTTACCGATATTGCCCCGCTCATCCCAGGCCACCTGAAAGTTTTGGCGCAGTTTTTCGTAGACAGTTCTGGCTTTGGTGACTAGTTCAGTTTTATTTTTTAACAGCGGGAAAACCGCCACTTGATAAGCGGCTAGCTGTGGTTTTAAGCTCAAGACGAGCCGATCCTTATCTGGATCTTCTAAATAAGCATCGCATAGTAACGCTAGCACCAGACGATTAATGCCCGCTGCTGGCTCAATGACGTGTGGTAAAAATTTTTCATTGGTTTGTGGATCAATATAGGCTAATGATTGCTTAGAGAACTGTTGGTGTTGTTTGAGATCATAGTCAGTGCGATAAGCAATGCCCCACAACTCTTTCCAACCAAAAGGATAGCGATATTCAAGATCATAAGTCTCTTGACTGTAATGGCTACGTTCATGATCAGTATGGCGACGCCACCGTAAGTTTTCGGCTTTGACACCTAAAACTTTGGTGACAAAATCCCACATTTGATTTTGCCAAGTTCTAAACAATTCTTGCCAATCGGTCGTTTTGGGATCGAAGAAATATTCAATTTCCGCTTGTTCAAACTCCAGAGTGCGAAAGATAAATTGACCAGTGGTAATTTCATTACGGAAACTTTTACCAATTTGGCCAACACCAAAAGGTAATTTTTGGCGAGAACTATTCAGAATTTGTTTAAAATTAGAGAAAATACCTTGAGCAGTTTCCCCACGCAGATAAACTTTGTTTTTCTTATCATTGACTGCGCCAATAGCAGTTTCAAATAAAATATTAAAATCTTGAGTTTTTGATAGCGGATTGTTGTCTGGAGATTGGATTTGGAACTTTTCAAGCAAAGCATCAAGCTCTTGAGTGGATAAATCAGCAATAACGATACCCTGTTGTTCATCGGGATTTTTGGCAAAAAAATCTTCAAGTAAGCTATCAGCTCGATAGCGTTTGTGATTGACCAAATCTTCAACCATAGGGTCGGTAAATGAATCAACGTGACCAGAAGCCACCCAAGTCTGTGGGTGAAGTAAAATTTGGCTATCTAAACCAACCATGTCATCGCGGCGACGAACAAAAAAATCCCACCACAATTGTTTCACTTTGAGTAACAAGTCAGTCCCTAGTGGCCCGTAATCATAAGCATTGGCCAGTCCACCATAAATCTCACTAGTCTGAAAGATAAAGCCCCGTCTTTTGGCCAGAGCAGTAATTTTTTCAAGGGTAACTGCGTGATCGGTATTGTGGGTCATGTTTTCCATTTCCAGGCTAAATTATATTACAAACATTGTTCTAAAACTAGCTGTGGCTATGAGTATTAAGAAAATCAAAACTTTTCATTTTTTGCTCACTAATTTCTGCCACGTAATCTTGAATACTCTGATATTGGGTATCTTTAATATCTTGGTAACCAAGCAGAACTAATAATTGATTGAGGCGGGTTTTGATTTTACCAGCCTGATTTTGCTCATTGAGCACCAAGTGTTCAATCTGCTTAGCTAGGTCAAAAGCTCCCTCATCGATAAACTCTTCGACAAACAGCCGGTCAAAAATCTCCAAAATTTGCTGGATGTGGCTGATTTTTTTCAGAGCTTGCTCTTGGGGTAGGTTTTGGTAAATACGACAGGTATCAAATAGCAAGCGACTTTGCGTGAGTAGCGTCAGGCTTTTAGTTTCAATAAAAAAGGCTTGAATCAAGTTGCCTGGTTCTAAATTGGCCCGATTAGAAGAAGTCAGGCGGCGCGCCCCTTTCGCCAGCACCACCAATTTGCCCCGATCTTGGGTCAGTAAAGTTAATAAGCGGTCGGTTTCGCCCATGGCGCGCCGCTTTAACACGATAGCTTGACTAGAAAATGTTCGCGGCATGGCTAGAAAATTGTTGAATATTCTAAATCTTGATCCATCAACAAGGCTGCTTCTCCACCGGTTACTTCGATTAAGACCGGCACCGGATCAATCCCACCCTGTTTCCACAGGCGTAGATTGTAATTTTCTTGATCTTGATAAGGTACGCGGTAAGTCATGCGAATTCTGGCTAAACCCAGTGGTTCTAACTTAAAGAAACCATCGACCACTTGGTAACCTTCCTCTTCATAGACTTCTGCCTCTTCTTCCAAACCCTGAATCTCGACTAGTTCCGCTCCTGGTGGTAAATAAAGGCGAATCCAGTCATTGAGAGTAGCATTTAAGCACAATAACCCTGCTTCCAAGTTACAATTATCGGCTTTGGCACGATTGCGATAAGTGAGTTCTAAAGTGTTATTAATATAACCGTCTTGTGGGGCGGTGACTGATAATTTCATTTCATAATCAATAAATAAATTAGATTTGGCACCACCTAAATTGGCATCAACTACGGCCAAAAAGTCTAGATTTTGGCCAAATTGCCAGTCTTTAAAATTATCAGGTAATTGGTAGAGCCTACCGGCCGCGGCAATTTTTTCGGCAGCTGTTTGTGACTTGTCATCGACAAAATAGAGCTGTACATGTCGGCCTCTGAGACTATTGATGCCTACATTAAATAATTCGGGAAATTTAGTTTTATCTAGCTCATAAGTTTTACTCAAAATAGCACTCATCAGTGGCCCTAGGACACCCTTGCGGTTTTCCCGAAGATAAGGGGTTGGTCGAGTAATAATTTCTGAAAGTGCATAAACCACTTGCGGGCAATCGCAACGTGGGTCGACTTCGGCGCTAAAAGTACCATAGCCAGGAATTTGCACTGGGCCAATCACTTCTAAAAGCCATGTTAACAATTGCGTATCAACAGCAATGATGCCATCAATATCATCTGGCTCACCCGGAATGGTTTGATAATACTGGTAGAAAGTTTCCATGGATTTTTTAAAATCAGGATAAATATTCATGTCTCGTAGATTCCAATAGCGCTCGGTGGTGAGATATTTACCTAATTCTTTGGGAATGGGAATGTTTTGCCAAAATTTTTGATCTAAATCATAGATATCTCCTGATTTTTCAGGAATAACCGTCCCTTTATCAACTTGGACAATGGAATAAGCAGTGAGGAAACCGCCAGTTGGCCGTAGTTCATTATCATTTTGAAACAAAAATAAATACTTTTGTGCTTCTTTGGCTCCAGCCATTTTACCCAGTTCGCCAATAATTGGTTTATAATCGCTAAAAGTCTGAGTGACTTGGGTGATTTGCTGTTGAGCGTCAACGATTAGCTGGCGGACATCTTGGTCGCCAATGGTTTCTGGATAGTGGCTGGCATCAATGCCTTGACTCAATTTCTCAATATCTTGTAGTTTAACTTCAATATCATCAAGAGTGGGTTGAATTTCTTCGAGTGTTGCCAAGATTAAAACAATCCGGTCTTGAGTCGTCCCGCCCGTAAAACTTCCTTCTCCTTGAAATCCAAGTAAATCGCTATATGGTAGTAAAACAGTGATAGTTTGCTCGGCTAAATCTAAACCTTGATGGGCCAGTTGCAAAGCAATTTCTCCATCGCTGTAATAACGCCGAGAAATTGGCAGATAACGGTAGATGGCTAAAGCCTGATATTCGCTATCTAAAGCAGTTAAATTCTCTTTAAGGACGGTGATTTTATCTGGTAAAGCAGGCAGATTTTGAGTTTTAGCTAAATCAGCGCTCTCTAGGAGAATAGTTTTGCTGGCATTAGCCAAGGTCAGCATTTTTCGTACACGAAAATAACTATAACTGGCAAGAACACTCAACAATAATAAGCCAATTAGTAAAATAATTAATAAAACTTTCTGCCAGGTTTTCAAGTGCCTAATTTTTTTCTGTGGGTGTGTAGCCATTTTTTTACTTTCAGGACTATCAAATCGACTCGGACCTTTAGAGCTACTAGTTGAACTTTTAGACCCACCGGAAACCTTAAACTTACGAGTTAACCCCTTAAATTTACTGGTTACACTGCTCCACAATGGCTCTTTTTCTGGATTGGCTAATTGAGGCTGATCGTCACCGAACAATTGTTCGACACTAGTAAAATCTTGTACAGCCTCACTAGTTAAATCTTGCATAGTCTACAGTATAACAAATAACCATACAAAATTACCACTTGGAAATCATCGCTCTGGGGGTCTTAGCTAAGATAATTAGATCCTGGCGAATTGAGCGATTTTTGGCGTAGTTGGAATCCATCATGGCTCGTTGTTTGAAGGGAATTTCATTGCGACCACTGGTTTGCCAAGGACCAGTAATGCCTGGTTTAACTGAAAGAATATCTTTCACATATTTTTTCGTTTCTGGATATTTTTCGGTTTGCTCTTTGAGTTCTTTTTTCACGTAAGCTCGAGGACCAACAATGCTCATCTCACCACGAAAGACGTTATATAGTTGGGGAAACTCATCGATAGTAAAGGCTCGTAAAAAGCGTCCGAGGCGAGTAATCCGCGGGTCTTCTTTGGCGGCAATTTTCCAGTCGTTTTTTTTAAATTTATCCAGTAATTCATGATTTTTATTGTGTAGAATTTCATCAGCATTTTGCACCATACTACGAAATTTATATAAATTGAACTCTTTACCATCTTTACCAATGCGCCGGTGGCAGAAAAAAATGGGAAAGCCAGAATCAATAACAATTAAGATAGGGATGATGATCCAAAATGGTAAAAACAAGACTACTAAAATGCTGGCGACGGTCAGATCTAAAATGCGTTTTTTTGACTCATAGTTCATAAGTAAACTTTTTTTACAGTTTTAAAGATACTGGTGTCTGCCCTCCTCTTTGAGTTGATTAACTATTTTTTTCACATCTTGAGCATGCTCTTTGGGACAAATTAACAAAATTTCATCTGTATCGACAATAATTAAATCTCTAATGCCGTAAAGGGCAATCAGCCGATGATTACCATGGATGAGATTAGCATAAGCTTTTTGGGTAATCGTTTGCACACTTTGTTCTTCGCCAAGAATGACGTTACCGCTAGGATCTTTTTTACCGAGTTGATAAACGACTTTCCAATCACCAACATCGTTCCAACCAAAATCACCAGGGATCAACACTAGATTGTCCGCTTTTTCACTAATGGCGTAGTCGATCGAAATAGCTTCGGCCTGTTGATAAACATCCTTAATAGCTTGATGAAAGGCGGTGGTTTTTAATTTTTCTAAGTGTTTAGTCAAGTGATACAAGCTTGGCATGTATTTACTAAAGCTCTTTTGAATAGCTTTAGCTGACCAAACGTACATGTTGGCATTCCAAAAATAATGCCCTGTCGAGATAAAAGCCGCGGCGGTGGCTAATTGGGGTTTTTCTGTAAAACTGTCAACTTTAAACAAGCTTAAATCACGATCCAGTTTTCTAATTTCCTGACCAGCTTTGATGTAACCAAAAGCACTAGTCGGATGAGTCGGTGTAATGCCGACAGTGATTAAATATTTGTCCTTTTGCGCGACATCAACAGCTTTATTCATGACGCGATCAAATTCTTGAAGATTAGTCACAATGTGATCGGAAGCGGCATTAATGATCACTGCATTCTTGTCTTTGCTCTTGGCATACAAAGCTCCAACCAGCATCGCTAGGGCTGTATCCTTTTTCAGTGGTTCAGCAATGATGTTTTCTTTGATCACCTTAGGTAATTGTTTGCTGACTTCTTTGACGTATTTGTGATTGGTAACCACGATTATGTTTGACCAATCGACCAAGCGGTTAATGCGCTCAGCCGCAATTTGCATCATACTTTGTTCACCGGTTAATTTGAGGAACTGTTTGGGGTAATTGTCTCTGGATTTCGGCCAGAGTCTGGTACCGCCACCACCAGCTAAAAGAACGGCGTAAAGATGTTGGTTATCTGTCATTAAACTGCTTTCTATAGGCTGTTTCTAATTGTCGATTAAATTTTCTAATAAAATGACTCGTATCATATTTTATAGCGTTTTTAGTTAAAATTTCCAGATCAAAATCTGTCTGCTCTAGCATTTGCATTTTTTTACATAGTTCAGCCAGATATTGAGCCTCATGAGCTTCTTGCATAATTTCTGGATAATTCAGGTGCAGCGCGTGTTGGCCATCGATTAAAATTTCACTGGCGCCTGAATGTTGATGAATGATCACTGGCAAGCCGTGGAGATTAGCTTCCAGGGCGACGATGCCAAAGTCATCAATGCCTGGCATTAATAAGGCTTTAGCGTGTTGATAAAGTTGACTGAGTTGAGCGTCAGTGACGCTTTTTTGAAAAATAATTTGTTTGAAATTAGCAGTCTTGGGATTTTTGGCCAGCAACAACTGCCGACTCAATTTTTGGAGACGTTTAGACTCTGGACCGTCGCCAACAATGATCAATTGTCGGTCGAGTTGAATGCAAGCTTTGATTGCTAAATCAATATTTTTATAAGGAACCAAGCGACTGACCACCAAGTAATAAGACCTAGTCTGTGCTGGTGGCTGGGGATGGTTAGCCAGCAAGGACTGAAAGGTTTTGACATCGACTGGTGGATAAATAATTGGCTGATGATCTAAATGATAATATTTATGTATCCGAGTTGAGACACTATAAGAAATAGGCACAATTAAATCAGGGCGATGAATGGCCAAATAATCCCATTTTTTGAGATAAGCCAGGGCTTTTTTGGCCAGCCAGTTAATGCCTGGCCACTGTAAAAAACGGCTTTTTTGCAGATAATTTTCTTGATAATGGTAAAGATAACGTGGTGGAGTCAGCAGATAAGCAAAATGCAATTGATCAGCGCGGGTAATCACCCCTTTGGCTTCAGCGCTAGAAACGGAAATGATGATGTCGTATGCGCGCAAATCTAAACTTTCAAAAGCTAAGGGCATCAGCACTGCAAAAAACCGATGCCAGCGTTTAGCACCAGGCACTTTTTGCAAAAAACTAGTTTTAACCTGAAAAACTTTCGCCCAGGGAGCGTGGCGTGGATAATAGACAGAAGTGATTAAATCGGCTTGCGGATATAGCTCATGCAGAGCCAACAACACTTTTTCCGCTCCACCAAAACTGGTATTAACGCGGTCATAAACAATAGCCATTTTTTTAGAGTTAAGCATAGTTAATTAGATTGCAGCACGGTTAAATAAACGCGGCAACTTAATTCAGCTAGATCTTGCCAGCGATAATTTTTGGCAAAAGTGAGATTGTTTGCAATAATCGACTCACGCTCAGCAAATTCCACTTTTTCTAAAGCGCTCAAAAAACTGGTTGGGTCTTTGGGGTCAAAATAAAAGGCGTGATCTTGATAAATTTCATGAAAAATGGGAATGTCGCTGGCTAAAACGGCAGTGCCACTAGCCATGGCCTCAATCCCCGTTAAACCAAAACCCTCGGACAACGAAGGTTGAACTACAGCCAGCGATTCTTGATAAAGTTTAATCAGTTTTTGATCGGGGACGTAGCCCAAAAATTTAACTTGGCGTTTGACTTTGTAGCGGGCGACCAGTTTCCGCACTTGAGTTTGAAAAACATCACGCGAGCCGACTACCAGCAATTGATACTTGGGTAATTTTTTCAGTGCCTTGAGCACTAAAACAATATTTTTGTGCGGATAAAGTGACCCAGTATAAACCAACTGTTTTTTAATTCTTTTTTTGGCTAATTTTTTGGCGGAAACCAGATTGAGATTATTTTGATAGGGCTCAGCAATGCCCTCTTTGGTTACAATAATTTTATCTTTAACCTGGGGATAATAGTGACAGACAGTATCTTTGATGGTGTGGGCGGGAACCAAAATAAATTTAGCTCGTTTAACAGCTAGCCTGACGACCATTAAATAGGCCAGATATTTGGCGTAGTACACTAGTGGTTTGAGGGTGGTAACCTGCATCCCCTTTTGTTGATGCCAGAGTAAATCGTGAATGGTAATCACTAAATTGCCCCGATAAAAAACCGGAATATTAAAATGGGGGACGTGCAACAGATCGAGTTGAGCGCGACGATAAATTTTAGGTAAACAAAGTTGTTCCTTCAAACTATAATGCCGAATGTCAACTAGCTCGATCGTTAAGTGATATTTGGCTGGATTTTGATAATAATCAACGCCTAACACCTCTTTAGCTTGGTTGAGATTTCTAAAAAACAAGACTAAGTGGAAAAGATGTTTTTCTTGATTGATTTTAATAGTTTCTCTAACCAAATTTTCGCAGTAACGACCAATGCCAGCATTGTCACTGCCAGCTAGTCGGCAATCAATACCTAAGCGATAGCGAGTTTTATTAGTGCTTGTCATCAGCGTCCATCCCGTTTAACAAAAATATAAGAGCGCAAAATCCGGCGCAAAAAATGCGGATATTTAGGGCCATAATATTTATCGTAATAAGTCAACATGGCATTGTAAAAAAAACTGTTGGTTTTTTTGGCAGTTTTTTTATTGACACTTTTAATGCCAGATTTATATTTGTGGTGAATAATGATTACTTGAGGATGGAAAACCACTTGATAATTGGCATCACGAAAGCGACGGCACCAATCCAAATCTTCCCCATACATGAAGAAGTTTTCATCCAACAACCCGACTTTATTAATGGCACTGCGTTTGACCATCATCGCGGCGCCAGAAACAGCCTCCACAGGATGGATAGTATCTAGATCTAGGTGCCCCAAGTGATAGTGAGCCAAAAATTTACTTCGAGGAAAGAGTTTTTCCAGGCCAACAAAATAAGTAAAAGCGGCCCAAGGATGAGGTTCGCCACGATGACTGGCAGGATCTAGTCGCCCATTACTTAAGGTTAAACGAGGGCCAACCACCGCCACTTTTTTGTGCTTATCTAAATAATCAATTAAAATATCTAAATTACTTTTGTCTGCAATAAACTCGGTATCGCTATTAAGCAACATTACGTAACGGGCTTGAGTTTGACGCAGAGCCACATTGTTGCCAAAAGCAAAGCCACCATTTTGCCCCGACTCAATCACTTTCACCCAAGTAAAATTCTTTTTTAAGAATTGCACACTGTCATCCTGACTATCATTATCGACCACAATCACTTCCACTCGGTATTTGGTTTTTTTCAAATAGAATTTATCGATCGTCGGTAATAATTTTTTTAACCAAAATAAACCGTTATAGTTGAGAATAATAATGCTAAGATCAAGCTTTTTTGCCATAACTTACTTCTTTATTTTACCGATCTTCTGGTAAATTGCATCGAGCTTTTGCGAAATCAGTTGCCAGTCATAGTGATCTTGGACAAACTTTTTACCATTGCTAGAGAGGGTGTGCCACAGTTTTTGCTCAGTTAAGACTTTGACTGTTAACTCGGCTAGTTCTTGGGCATTATTACTGGTCAGCACATGTTTACCATTTTCGACATCTAAACCCTCCACAGCGATTTGGCTAGCCACCACCGGGGTGGCACAGGCCATCGCTTCCAAAATTTTATATCTAGTGCCCTTACCACTAAACACTGGCGCTAATAATAAATCGGCACTCTTGAACGCATAGCGAATATCAGCTACTTGGCCAACGACATTAATGTTGGGATCATTCAGACCATAATTAAGCACTTTTTGACTCGGAGCGTTACCGACAATTTCTAAACGAACATTGGGGATTTTAGCTTTGACCAGGGGCCAAATTTTTTCCACCAAAAATTCAACTGCTTCCCGATTCGGTAACCATTTGAAAGTGCCGACCGATAAAATAGTCGGTGTCTTGGTTTTTTGGCGAGGAATCTGGTCAAACCAGCTGTTGTCGACGCCATTAGCCACTACGGCAATTTTGTCGTCCCTACCCAACTCTTTAGCAATAAACTCTTTATCTTCATTGCTCATCACAATCAGTTGATCAGCTTTCTGCCAATAGTGTTTTTCCCAACTGCGAATTTTGTTGACGTCGATGTTTAATAAAGGTCGCAGCAAAGGATTGGCTTTTTTGGCGTAGCTTTCATAACCCAAATATTCAATGGTTTGTTCAACTAAAATACTGGGAATTTTTAATTCTGGCAGGTGAGGCATCATGTAAAAGGTTTCGGCGTGAATCAGATCATATTGGTGGTTAGCTAGCTCTTCTTTAATAGCCGCCGTGGCAGTCAATGATTGGTTGCGGATCACTAAAAAAGGATACGAAGAAAAAGCGGTCTTGAGAATATTTTTCACGGTGAATGGGGTGCGACTGCGTTTAAAAACGCGGACTTGATGACAATATTTTTCCAGCTCACTGATGTAGGCCGTCTCGCTTTCGTCCTTGATCAAAGCAAACAGAGTAATGTCGTGTTTATTAGCTAATTTTTTGAGCAAATTGTAGGTGCGAATTTGCCCGCCCGACAGGAGTGGATAAGGCAGGTAAGGGGTCAACATCAAAATCTTCATGGTTTATGGTTCTTTTTCTTTGGTTAAATCTAAAATCAAATAGCGCTCGCCTACTTCTAAAGTAGCGTATTGCTCGGCTAAGGCCCGCCGTTCGTCATCATCATTAATACTGACATAGATTGTAGCACCTTGAGCAATTTTTTCCTCGATAGCCGAGCCAATTGGCCAGCCTCGACGATTAGTTTGAAATAAGAAAGCCGTGTCGCCCATGGCTGGAGCAATCACCAAGGCATCGTCTGCAGTGAGACGATCAACCGCTTGACCAGCCTCGACATATTCCCAGGTATTGACATTAAAATAACCGGCCACGCGCTGAGCCGACAAGATCAGGCTACTAGCGATGAGTAAAGTAACGACTAGATTACCTAGCGCCTGATTGGTAAATTTTTCCTTGAGAATTAAGCTACCTCTGGCCATACTAATCGCCACAATGGGAATCATCAGATTCTGGTAATAATCGTGTTGCACATTACCCGTGGCAATTACCACCAAATACAGCCCAATACTGAGCCACCAAGCAGCATAAATCAGACAGACCCGCCGCAGTTGCCAAAGATTAGCGAACAATAAAATCAGACCGGTAAATCCGAGAAAAAGCTTAGTCAGACGCTCATAAAATAACCAGCGCCACCAGGCTGGACGCAGTCTAATGTGGTTTTGATTAAATAGCCAAGCCGAAGCCGGAATACCGGCTGGGAAATTAGTGATCCAACGGCGCCATAACAACAGTGGTAAAAAAGCCAGCAGGGCAAAAAGATAGACAGCGGGCAGCTTCAAGGTTTTTTGCTGGAGATAAAACCAAGAAATGGCCAAATAGACTGGGGCCAAGAACGCCACAAAAGGTTTGAGTAAAGCAGCTAGTGCCAGTGCCAACAGGCCTAGCACGTAGTGAAGCCAAATGGCTGACTGTTTAGTTGGCTGTTCTTTTTTTAGACTGATGAGACGGCAAAACTCAGCCCACTGCCAGAGTGAAAGCAAAGTCAAAGCCAGCATAAAAGGTTCGGGTAACACGGCCCGACCATAATAAACGGCATAAGGTAAGACTGCATAAATGAAAGCACTTAACAGCGCCAAAGATTGATGATCGAAGAGTTTAATTAAGCGATAGAGGGCATAAATAGCTAAGAGCGAGGCTAAAATAGAAAACAGCCGACTGGTGATCACCAAATCAAAATTAAACCCCAAACGTTGACTAAAAATTAAAAATTGAGCGATGATGCCGTTAATAATCGGAAACTCTACCATCCGGTAACCCTCTGGATTAGGCTGGCCAGAAGGGATATTAGACAAATCATGATACCGAGGCTGAAGCAAATCAACCCGTTTGGCTTTGACATATTCGCGGGTGACTGAGGCCGTATCAGCTTGACGCCAACTATGCCAGTCCAACAACGGATAATGTAACCGGTAGAGGCGGAGACCAAAAGCCAAGATTAAGATGGCGATAATTGGCCAACTATTGTTTTTTTTGGCTGGTGAGCCGCTGGCGCTGTGTCTGAGTTTGCTTAGTTTTTGCTTCATGACTTTGTTGATAGTTAATAGCAAGAATGGCGCCAGCTAATGCCCAGTAAGTAAAGGCCACTTTGGAAGAGGCGAAAACATCAATATATAAGGCGTTAGCTAACAGTCCAAGACTGGCGGCCATAAAGGCCAAATTCAAATTTTTTAACCACGGGCTCGCTTTTTGATTTTGCTTAATTTGGTAAAAGATGACTAAGAAAATCCCATAGAAAGTAATAAAGCCCAGCAAACCCGTTTCCCCCAAGGTGCGCAAGAAGTTATTATCGGTGCTTTCCGCTTCAGTAAACTGATAAAACTCTTTTTTATTCAAGGTGCCATACGCACTGCCCAGCAGTGGATTGGTCATAAAACCCCTAATGGCATTGGGCCAGAGTTCATCTAGGCGGATGGCGAGGGATAAACCATATTTCATGGCGTTAGGTGACCAGGTACGCTCCTTTTCTACCACCACCAGGTTACCTTGACTATCTTCTTCTAAGACTTTATCGGGGATGTCTTCATAAACATCAACTGGTCTGGAGCTGACTGGCTGTTCATCTGTTCTCGTGATAGTGTTATCAGCAGTGAATGCCGTATTTTCATCTACTGCCAAGCCATTATCTGGAGGATTACCTCGGTTTTTAACAAATTTGGCCAGATTTTCGTATTTGTCTTCTAACAGCGCGATTTGCTCTTCACTAAATTGCACACTCTCCTCATAAGCGGTGTAAGCCTCAGGATAGGCACGCAAAAGTTGTAAAAACCGATCCTGCATGTCGCCCCCAAAAAGCAAAATCATCAGCAAAATCAGCACGGAAAAACTAAGCCCACGCCGTAAAATAGCCCAGAGGCGCTTGAGTAAAGACTGTTCCTGCCAAGCTAAGAAAATGATAGCAAACAAAATCGCCAACAAATAGGCGGCAAACGAAGTCCGCGAAGCCGAAACCACTAGCAACCACAAGCCGATCAAGTGTAAAATTTTAAAACTGATCCGTTCCAGCTTTTTTTGACTCTTGATCCCCAACACATAAAAAATTGGCAACAACAATACCAAAAAAGCGGCTAAATCATAATGGCCCGCAAAAGTTGATTGGACCCGAGCATGTTCAGTTAGATAAAGGACCATCCCCTTGCTAAACTCTCGATTCATCGTGGAAAAAACTGGCCAATAGCGGTATTTTTGCCCGTAGCCATAAATACTGACCAGCAACACCGTTAGGGCCAGAACGTAAACCACCACTTGCAGGTCTTTTTCAGACTTAATACTGGAATAAAGAATGAAGAGTAAGGCAAAATACTCGATGTAGCGCAGTAAATGCAAAACTGATTTTGCCAAGTGAATAGTTTCTAGTGGAATAGTACGAATGATAAATAAGCCAGAAATAATCGACAAAAAAGCGACTGCGATATAAGCCAAAATCCACTTCGCTACGGGATTTTTCCAAGATACTTTTTTCCGCCACACTTGAATCAAATAAAAAAGAGTGGTCAGACCGACAAAAATATCCTCTAGTCGCACGCGAACAATATAGCCAGGAATGGCGTCAAATAAAGGAATCTTGGGGTAAAGGGGAATAAAAATTAATAAAAATAATGAGGCGTAAAATAACAAGTGCTGATCAATAAAATTGACTAGTGTTTGCTTAAATGTGTGCTTTTTTGCCATGTTTAAAGTTAGTTAATAGCTGCTAGGGCCTCACGATAAATTGTCGCCTGTCTTTGATTGCCAGTCAAGCGATAAATCAGCATACGAAACCGAGCTCCAGCTCGTAAAATCCAGCGCAACAGCCGTTGCTGATAGGCTGGAAAGTGTTTTTGCCAAATATATTGATAGCTTTTAAATTCACCAACAATGGCTTGTTCACTAGAGGAACTAGCACTCCCCAGATGCACTACTTCAGCGTGAGGATGAACAGCAATATCAAAGTGATGATTTCTGGCGCGCAGACAAAACTCTTGATCTTCGCCGTACATAAAAATGTTTTTATCCAAATAGCCAATCTGGTCGATGACGGCTTTTCTAATCATCATCGCAGCGCCCGACACCCAGGCCTTATAAATAAGTTGGGTTTGCTGCCGCTGTTTATCGAGTAATTGCTGTTGATTCAGTTGCTGACTACGACCGGTTTGTTGGGTAGATGGTAAATATTTGCCAATCACGGGTAAATCATCCAAGAAAAACATTTGATTAAAAATGGCGCGCAGGGAAATTTGTGAGCCACCTTGAGGTTGTAAGCTACCGTCAGCATTAAGCAAAGTCGGGCTTAAAATGCCTAAATAATCAACCATTTCGTCACTATCTTGAGTAGTCGCTGTGGCCAATTGATCGGGATGCTGAATAAAAGTCTTGACTAAGGTGTCAATGGCGCCTGGTTGAACTATAGTGTCTGAGTTTAACAGTAACAAATATTGGCCCTGAGCTTGTTTCAACGCTTGGTTATTCGCCCGCGCAAAACCGAGGTTTTTTTTGTTAACAATTAACTGGTAGTCGCGGAATTTAGCTTGATGAAAAAATTGTTTAATCGCCTGAATACTGCCATCTTGGCTATGATTATCAACTACCAAAATTTCACTCTTTTTTTTCAGCAAATCACTGCTTTTGATCTCTTTGAGCAGACTCGTTAGTGCCTGAATGGTTAAATCTTTGGTGTTGTAGGAAACAATAATCGCTGATAAAAGTTTTGGCATAAGTTTCCAAGTTTATTGAAACAAACGAGGACGGCCTAAACGATAATGTGTCGCCGTTGTCGGGCGTTGGCCAATAACTTTAGCTGGTACACCAGCCACAATTTGATAAGGTGCGACATCTTTGGTGACAATCGCTCCAGCTGCCACCACTGCCCCTTCACCAATGATGACACCCGGCATAATAATCGCCCGGGGGCCAATAAAGACATAATCACCAATCACTACTCGTTCTTCAATGGTGGTCATGTCGCTAGATTTAACATCATGTTCGCTAGTCCAAATCATTACTTCTGAAGCAATATCGACGTGATTACCAATACTTAACCCACCATGAGAATGAGGCAATTGGCGGCGACCATCGAGGGTGACTTTTTCGCCAATTAATGTCCCTTGACCGATACTAATCCCAGCCGGCTGATAAATCCTGGCCATCATGTGAATGGTCGATTGAGGGCCGATTTTCATGCCAGATAAACGATAGAAAAAGCGCCGTAAACTGTGAAAAGGTAAAAAGCCTACTCCCCACCAGAGAAAACCAGTCCACAACTCCAAAAGAATCGTTTTGAGCCTAGTTTTACCCTTGTGCAGTACTTGACGAGTAGATAAGACTTGTCCATTTTTATCTGTTATTGGCATATGACTAGTATACAACAGACAAGGCAAACTGTTGAGCTGGATCGGTAACAGTTATTGATTAGACTCGGGAGGGGTGATACCAAAATAGCGATAAGCTTTGTTGGTAATGATGCGACCCTTGGGAGTACGGCGAATAAAGCCAATTTGTAGTAAATAGGGTTCTAGCACCTCTTCAACCGTGCCAGCATCTTCACTGATACTAGCCGAGAGGGTTTTGAGACCGACGGCTTTGCCATCGTGTTTGTTGATCATGGCCATTAATAAACGGCGATCATTTTCATCTAAACCCAATTGATCAATTTCGAAAATTTCTAGGGCGCGATTAACCAAAGCTTCATCAATCTGGTCTTTTTCTAAGACTTGAGCGAAATCACGGACACGTTTTAACAGTTTCAAAGCAATCCGCGGTGTGCCCCGAGCGCGTTTGGCTAATGATAAGCGCGCTGGTCGATCAATCTGACAATTGAGTTTTTTACTGGCGTATTCAATAATTTTTTCTAATTCCTCTGGCTGATAAAATTCTAAGCGATGAATCAAACCAAAACGATCACGGAATGGCCCAGTGAGCAAACCAAACCGGGTGGTGGCCCCGACCAAGGTGAATTTGGCCAAATCGAGGCGAACGGTGCGGGCGCTGGGGCCCTTGCCAATTACAATATCCAGAGCAAAGTCTTCCATCGCTGGGTAAAGCGTTTCTTCAACGGCTTTGGGTAAGCGGTGAATTTCATCAATAAATAAGACATCACCATCTTCCAAATTGGTTAAAATGGCCGCTAAATCGCTGGTTTTGGAGAGGGCGGTACCTGAAGTAATATGGAAATTAACGCCCATTTCTTTAGCGATCAATTGCGCTAAAGTAGTTTTACCCAAACCGGCCGGCCCGTAAAACAAAATATGATCGACGGCTTCTTGGCGCTGGCGAGCGGCATCAATGGCAATTTTCAGTGATTTTTTGATATTGTCTTGGCCCAAAAACTCATCCCAATTACTAGCCCGCAGGGAAGTAAAGAGTAATTCTTCTTCATCATTGTTATTCAAGTGTGGATCAATTGGACTTGGTTTCATATTTTTTTCCCACCAGCGATTTTCAGCGCTTGTTTAATGGCTTCGGCTAAATCTAAATTATCCACATCTACTTTTTCCAAAGCTAAATTGATCTCACCATCGGCAAAGCCCAAACCGAGCAGCGCATCATAAACATCCTGCCTTTTGGGCGACAGGGTGGCTAGATTTAATTCTTTGAGGCTACCGAGCTTGCTCTTTAATTCAATGACAATTTTTTGGGCTAACTTCTTACCCACTCGGGGCACGGCCGTAAAAAAGCTCAAATTAGCTTCTTGCACCGCCGTAATTAGTTGATCTGCTCCACCATCAACAATCGCCAAGGCCGTTTTTGGCCCGACACCAGAAACAGTTAAGACTAATTGAAAAAGTGCTAAATCTTGTTCTTGGGCAAAGCCATACAACTCTAATTTATCTTCTCGAACGTGGGTGTAAATATGGGCCTCTAGCTCCTCACCAGCGATTTCCGCACTGACTGCGCTGTGCAAAAACTTACTCGGGGCATAAACCTGATACCCCACTCCACCACAGCAAATGATCAAGTAATGATCTTTAACCATGACCGGTCCTTTGAGGTAGGCAATCATAATTGTTTTAGCTTTCTGCTAGCCTGATGGCAAAGGAGCAAAGCCAGCGCGTCAAAGGTATCATCAAGGATATCTTTTGCGCGGTTTTGATCAATTGCTAACTCTAATCTTACCATCTTTTCTACCGCTTTTTTATCGGCTCGTCCATAGCCAGTTACCGCTTGCTTGATTTGCAGGGGGGTATATTGACTAATTTTTAAGCCAGCTTGGAGTAAGGTGGCCATAATTAAGCCCCGCGCTTCACTGACTTGCATGGCAGTCGTTTGATTTTTAAACCAAAATAAAGTTTCAATGGCGGCTTCCTCTGGGTGGTAACGCTCAATAATGGCCGCTAAATCAGTTAAAATTTGTTGATAACGCTCCTCAATCTGGCCTTGGCGATTGGTAATAATACAGCCTTGGTCAAGAATCTGCCAGCCGTTAGGGCCGGACTGGCCCACTGCCCAACCGAGGCGATCATAGCCGGGATCAATGCCAATAATAATGGGACTAGTCATGTGCCTCCTCAGCGATCTGTTTTAATTGGCGCAGAATGATGCGAGCAGATTTGTGCCAGCTAAATTGTTTCAGGTGTTGTTGGCGCTGTTTCAGTAGTTTTTGATAATCACTCTCGGGTAACTGACTAAACTCGAGCATTTTTTGAGCAATGGCTGGCACATCCTGCGGATCAACGGTTAATTGCGGGTCACCGACTACCTCAGTCAAGCTGGAATTATTAGCGACAATGGGTAAACAGCCAGCTTCCAATGATTCCAAGGGTGGAATACCAAAGCCCTCATAAAGAGAGAGCAAGAAACTTAATTTGGCTCTTTGATAGAGTGCTTTTTTAAATTTAGCTGGGACAAAGCCGGTCAAAATAATTTTTTCTTTAAAAATAAACTGATTAATGTTGGCTAAAAATTGCTCATTCAGCCAACCAATTTTGCCCGCAATCACCAGTTGTGGGGCCTTGGCTAACGCCTTGTCTTTGCCAGTGCTGGTTTGCTCTAACAGTTGCATCAAAAACAGATCATAAGCTTTGAGCAAGGATTGCAGATTTTTGCGTGGTTGCAGAGTGCCTAAATATAAAAAGTAGCCAGCTTTCAGCCCATGATCTTTAAAAAACTGTTTAGTTTCTTGTTGACTAGCGCTTTTGCCAAAATCAGTCGCTGGTGGAGCGACAATAATGTCTTCCGCCCGACGGCCATAATATTTGATGATTTCACTTTTGGAAAAATTGCTGATGGTTAGCACTTTTTTGGCTCGAGCAACGCTATATTTGGTCCACGAGCGCAGTTGCAGTAAGTCCTCAGGCCGAAATTGATCGGGAAAATGTAAATAAGCCAGATCCATGACGCTACTCAGATAAGGAATTGGACTCCAGCGGGGCGCATAATGACCAGGAGTAAAAAAGACATCATAATCGTGCCGATGCAAGGCTAAATGAATGGGCAATGCCCACTGCGTCCACAATTTAGTGGGTTGGATATAAACATAATGCCAATTTTTGCGACTTTTAGGCAGGTCGCTGACTTTGGGGTGAGCTAATAAGACCGTTATCTGCCACTGTTTGGATTTGCTAGTCAGTTGATAGAGTTCGCTCAAAATTTTCCAGGCATAAACATTACTGCCCACTCGTTTGTGCACATTGGCTTCATTGCCGTCAATGGCTAAGCGGATGGTGGGCTGTCTAGTGCTGGTCATGAGCGTCTTTGGTCTATGGCCGTTTGATAAACTTTAATGGTTGAGCGAGCAGTTTTGGCCCAATTAAATAAGTGTAAGCGAATAATCATTTTCTTAAGCCTGATTGAGCTGGCAGCTTGATCTTCATTTAATAAAAATTCCAGACCAGCGCGGATGTCCTCAACACTTTCTGGATTCACCAAGTGGGCGGCGTTGCCAGCCACTTCTTTGATGACGGGCAAATCACTACTGAGGACTGGTACACCATGGTAAAAAGCTTCTAAAATTGGTAAACCAAAACCCTCATCTAAACTCGGATAAGCTAACAATTCGGCATAATGATAAAGAACCGCTAAAGTTAAATCACCGACGTGGCCTAAAAAGCGCAAGTGCTTTTGATGGAATGTGGCACTTCGATCCCAAGCTTTTTCACCAGCCACAATTAAATCAACATCCTTAGCCAGTGGTGCCCAAGCTTGAATTAGGCGCTCCAAGTTTTTGCGTGGTTCGCGATTACCAACAAATAAAATATAAGGGCGGGTCAATCGTAGCTGTTGTTTAAGTAGGGCGCGCAGTTCATCACTGCTAGCCAGGATGTCACTTGCTTGTTCCACGTCTCTAGGCAGGGCTTCATAAGTGACTGTAATCCGCTCTGGCGGGATGTTTAACCAGTGGATGATGTCTTTTTTAGTCGCCTCGGAAACGGTCAAAATTTGGGCTTGGCGCTCTTTGAGGATTCGCCAAGAACGTCGATGAGCAGCCAACACTTGCGGATGAGCGGTGGCTGGATATTTAAGCATGGCTAGATCATGTATGGTGGAAACTAAGGGTAAATCTTTATCTGGTGGTTGTAACCAATCCCAGCTGTGAAAAACCTCGACTTGGGGCATGGTTTTTTTAATCGGTTGTAAGCCTAGTTGCCACAGTTTAGCTAACACGCGAGGCGGAGTTTTGCCCAAAAAAAACTGATAGCGATCGAGTTTAACCTGGCCCAGTTGGTGTATCAGCGTCGACAAAAACTGGTCGTAATTCCGAAAGGAATTGCCATAAAGTAAGAGGTGAACGTTGGGTTGCTCCAACAACGCCAGCATTAAATTGCTGGTATAGCGCGAAACACCCCGCTGATAAGCTATACTACTGACATCTAAGCCGATATTCATAAGCTACCCTCTTCTTAGTATATATTCTAACAAAACCAATGTTGGGATAATCATAGACACCCGCTTGGCGAAAGCCCAAATCTTGAATCAGGGCGGGCAATTGATCATTGGGATCAGATAAATCCCGTAAATAGTCAAAAAGCAACACCACCTGATAATCGGCCAAGCTTTTGACCTGATTGGCCAGATCGGTTTCAGCTGGCAAATAGAAACTACCGGTAGCAAAAGTGGCTAATTGATGGTGGCTGTAATAAACAAATGGCGCAAAAGGAGCATCAAAAGAAAAAACGGCCACCGCTTGTTTTGCAGCAAAATCGGCTTCCATCACTGCTACCAGCGAGCGCCAATTTTCGCGTTGCAACTCAGGTTTAGTCCAATAAGCCAACAGACTGAAGAGATGAATGGCAAACAGGATGATAAACAGTAGCCGGGCTAAGGTCTGCCACTGCTTTTGGGTATAAACAATTAAATAACTAATACAGATAAAGAAGGCAGGCAGTAAAAAGAGCACCCGTTTCGGTTGCAGCACTGGCACCAAGAAGGAAAATAGCCAAATCAAGAGCAGTGGCGCCAGAAAAAAGTACAGACCAACAGTAAGCACCGGTTTGCTGTCTTTTGCCGTTCGTTGCTGATAGAGTAACCAAGCCAAACTGCCAAAAATCAACAGCGCCGAGATCACAAAAAAGGCGCTCCCTTCAATGTTTAATTGACCATAAATAAACTTGAGAGGCACTAAGGGTAAACTTTTGAGTTGAGGCAAACTGACCACTCCTGACCAACCAGGCATTTGTAGTTGTAACTGTTGACCAACGCTTAATTGCTCAAAAAGTTTAGGCAACCAAGGCAAGAAAGCAATCACCATTAAGCTCACTGGCCAGATCAGTTTTGGCCACGGGATTTTTTTGACCATTAGCAAGTATGCCAGCTGCATCAATAACCAGAAGGGATAAAGGTAGCTGGTATACAGACCGAGGATGTTAAAAATCATAAAACCAGCCCGATTTTTTTTGGCCGTTTTGGCCGATTTAGCCGCTTTGCTGGGTGGTGGACTGGCAGAAGCAGCCTTAGTCCAGTTGAGTAAACTGAGTAAACTAAGACAGCCCCACATCATCGCTAAACTATAGGGACGCAGCTCTTGGGAGTAAAAAATATGCAGTGGTGAGGTGGCAATAAACAGCGCTGTCATCAAGGCCAAACTTTGCCTTTGTTGGTGCTGCTTTTTACTAGCTGATGGTGTGGGCCAAAACTGCAG
>ENA-UPTA01000644-UPTA01000644.1-activated-sludge-metagenome-genome-assembly--contig:-NODE-644-length-40811-cov-7.409805_pt1 | contig 40811 bp, 28 predicted proteins | sample MGYA00238184_ERZ773361 | MGnify/ENA primary metagenome ERZ773361 (study PRJEB29100, sample SAMN05720205) | activated sludge metagenome | isolation source: anaerobic digester from wastewater... | reverse complement strand
TGTTGCAGTAAGATCTCCAAAAGAGGATTTAATTGCATATGTTACTCACACACATAGTTTATGGCTTGTTAATCTTGATGGAACAAATAAGAGACAGGTTGTGCCAGATAATATTGTCATGGAATTCAATATACTTTATGGAATCAGAACCCCTATGATTCATTGGTCACCAGATGGAAAAAAGATTGGCTTTTCAACATTCCCAGAGAATTGGGGTGGTAGTGATATGTGGATGAATGCTGGAGTAGGTTTTTATTTGTTGGATGAAGATAAATTTATTAATCTAACAGCTTACGATCTATTAAAAACAATTGGTTTCTATTCAATTGAAGATAAATGCTTTAAAGATTCTTCATATCTAAAAGGAAATCCTGATGACCCAATAGATGGTAATCTCTGTTTTTCTGACTATCGTTGCAATGGATGGTTTGATAATGATAATATGTTTATAACTATAGGTCAGCCAGCTACTATTTGCGGACTATCTAATTGGTATGGTTTAATAATTTATAATATTTTTGAAGGAAAACAAAAATTAATATTCGATTTTGATAATTTAAAGGGAGGAAATAGTTTAAAAGGAATTAAAATATCTAATGGATACATATATCTACTTATTTTAAATCAAGAAGAGAATATTTCAGAATATCAAGATTTGTGGCTTGCTAAATTATCAATAAATGGAGAAATTATTGAAGAGAGAAAATTAATTAAAGATTTAAATCCTGGTTTTAATGCAAGATTCACCCCTGATGGAAGAATAATTTATGAAAATAGGGATGGAAGGCTTGTTATTATTAATCTTGATGGGTCAAATCCAATAGTTTTACCACCTGAAATAAAACCTCCAATATATTTTGCACCATAGAGAGGTGAAAAATGAAAAAGATAATAATTATTATAAGTTTATTAATAATAGTTCTCCTTCCTTTAATGTTAATAAATGATAATGTTGTAATTGGTGCAGTACAGATTAAATATGAACAAAGCCCCTGTCCATCTGCACCAGTATTTAATCCCACAAATGGAGGTACATATACAATTAAGATATAATATAACAGATCCTCCAAAATATGTTAGTGCATATATTGTAAATTTTGATAAAGAACAAGTAAGAAAAACTTTTTATACTAATTTATATATATCTAATTCTAATGAACAAACTATTACTTAGAATGGAAAATCAGATAGTGGAAGTATAGTTGCAAATGGTCAATACTATTTTAAGATTGAATCAAGATCAAGTCCAGGTGGTAGTGTTTCATCTAATGCATATGCAAGAGTATCGGTAAATGGTGGTTCAGGAGGGTTTGTATATAATCCTTTTTATTGGTGTAACTTCCATAGTGTTCCTGGGTATTATTTTGATTATGATAACGATGGTTATGACTATAGAGGAGGAACTTGTGTTTATGATGGTCATACTGGAACTGATTATACATGTTCCACAGGAACTTATCTTTATGCTGGGTTTACTGGAGTAGTTATAAAAGTAATTGAAACAGTACCAAATAATGATCATACTATAAGAGAAGGTTGGCCTTGGGGAAATTATATTAAAATTTGTAGAAGTGAAGATACTTCATGGCAGATACTTTATACGCATCTTGCATCCAATTCAGTAATCCCAAACGAAGGAAATAATGTTAATGCTGGTCAAAAAGTTGCGCAATCAGATAATACAGGAAATTCAAATGGATCTCATTTACATTTTGAATTAATACAAAATGGAACACCAAAAGATCCTTACTTATATGGATGTTATTTTATACAGGATCCAAGAGGATGTAGTTATTGTGAAAGTGGGTGTCATAGTTCACCCCCTTGTCCATAATATTCCTTCTATTCTTTCATTTGAATTATAATTTAAAGAATAAAAAAAGGAAGAAAAAACAAAAAGGAAAAAAACTATTTTCTATTTAATTCTTGTTTAAATATATAAAAGTTTTTTAGAAAAAGTTTATAAAATATATTGGAAATTTTTCCAGTAACAAAAGAAGAAGTATATAAATATTTTATAATTTTTCAAAATATTTAAGATTCTGTGTTAATTGATACTCTTCTTAATAAAAAATGGAAATAGGTTAAAGGATGAAAGTTAAAGAGGAAGTTAATGATTCCTTATTTGAAATTATAAATTTAAAACTGTAACAGGATATATCAGATACTTCTATTACAATATACTTTTTCATTAAAATGTATGAATTATGGTCTAATACATATGCATTTAGTGTTAATAGAACATATTTACAAAATTCCTGACCATCTGTACACTAATTTTAGTTTACAAAAATAGACAGCCTACTTTTGTAAATAACCACAAATAATTATTAAGATTACTTTGTGAAGGAAAAGATCTACTCTTTGATATAGATGAATTTAATAGAAAATTATGGATTGGTTAGTATATTATAACACTAAGAAATCACACTATTCCATGAGATATAAATTGTATTATAAAATATAGATATTCTGATTTTAATTTTTGAAGGTTAGTTATGGAGTTATACATTATATTGAAATAGAGGTACAACTTGTTGTTAGTGTTGAAGTTTAGGCACAGGTAAGTTATGGAGTTATATATTATATTGAAATAAGGATTAAAAAGTTTTAGAATTAATTAAGGATGATTAATTACATACTTGAATTTTTTGAAGGTTGGACAATATGGAATTATCTCGCAAGTATTCTTGATATTGCAATAATTACTATTATCCTTTATTTTATTCTCTCTGCACTACAGGCAACAAGAGTTTGGCAATTAATTCAGGGTTTAATTATATTTTTCATCTCTGTTTTTATAGCATCATATTTTTCAAATATACTTGGATTTGTTGCATTCAACTATGTTTTAAAAGCAATTTTGTCGATTGGTGGTATGTTACCCATCATAATTGTCATAATTTTTCAACCAGAGATAAGAAAATTTATGGGAAGTCTTGGTAGAAGAAATTTGTTTGGAGGAACTTTTAATTTTTTTTCTGAATTTGAAGAAAATCCAATAAAAACAATTGATGAAATAGTTAAAGCAGTCAAATATCTCTCTTTAAATAAAATTGGCGCATTAATAGTTATAAAAAGGGAGGATAATCTAACTGACATAATACAAACAGGTATACCATTGAATTCAATAGTAACATCTGAACTAATATCAACTATTTTTTATACGAACTCCCCTCTTCATGATGGCGCAATTGTTATTGATGGAAATACAATTGTTGCAGCAAGATGTCTTCTTCCTTTATCAGAAAATGAAAGGTTAGAAAAAGAACTTGGGACAAGACATAGAGCAGGAGTGGGTATAACAGAGGTAACAGATGCACTTTCAATAATCGTATCAGAAGAAACAGGAATCATATCACTATCAACTCAAGGAAAATTAACAAGATACCTTTCTGTTCTCGAACTAAGAGGAATGTTGATACTTCTTTTGAAAAAAGAGAAAAGGGGAGGTAAGGTAAAAGTTGATTAGAAAAAAATTAACCATATTCTTCATATCTCTTTTACTTGCTTTTAGTTTCTGGTTATTTGTAACAATTGGTGAAGGTCCAGAAAGTGAAAGAGTTTTTAATGTAAATGTAACATATAGAAATATGGGTGAGGGCTTAACAATGCTTGAACCACTTGATAAAGTAGAAATAAAAATTAGAGGTAATAAACAGAGAATATCAACAATTAAAGAGAGTAGCATTGTAGCATACATTGACTTAAAAGACCTTGATACTGGAATCCATAATTTAGAAGTGGAAGTTGAAGCTCCATCTTTTTTAAAAGTAGTTGAAATTTATCCATCAAGAATAAGTGTATATCTTGATAAAATTGTGACTGTTGACAAAAATATTAGGGTAGATTTTATAGGTTCATTAAAAACTGGTTTGATTATTGAAGAACCAGAAGTATCTCCAAATAAAATTTCAATTAGTGGTCCATCTAAAAAAATAGAAACAATAAGAGATGTATCAATAACAGTAGATCTAACAACTATAAATAGTGACATTACTTTAACATCAATACCAAAAATTAAAGATGGATTAGGTAATGATATATCTGGTTTATCTTTCAATCCATCAATTGTCACTTTGAACATTAAGGTAAAATCAATACTCTCAAGTAAGGTTGTTCCTGTAATTCCTAATTTAACTGGTGAAATATCAGGAGATTATGGCATTAAGAAAGTTTCTGTTTCTCCCTCAATTTTAACAATATTTGGTAAAGTTGATGAATTAAAAAATATTGAATATCTCCAAACTGAAGAGATAAAAATAGGCAATTTAACTGAATCAAAAATTTTTAATACATCTGTTATTTTGCCAGCTAACATTGAATTAAAAGAGGAGAACAAAATTAGTGTTCAAATTATTATCGAAAAAAAGATATCAAAGGTAGTCTCAGATATTAATATCTCTATAAAAGATATCAATGAAAATTTCAACTATAAAATAGTCCCAGAAAGTTTAGAAGTTGAGATATATGGATTTATATCGATTGTTAATGAAGTTAAATCATCTGATTTTGAGGCTTATGTTTCAGTTTTAGATTTAACACCAGGTGAACATAATCTTAAAATTAATATAACATCTTTAAAAGAAGATATAAAAATAGTAAGAATTATTCCTTCTGAAATAAAAGTTATAGTTACTAAAAAGGAGGAATAATTTATGGATAAAGAAAAAATAAAGAAAAGAATTGAGGAACTAAGAAAATTAATTGAGTATCATAACTATAGATATTATGTTCTTGATTCACCTGAAATATCTGATGAAGAGTATGATAAACTTTTTAAAGAACTTGTTGAGTTAGAAGAAGAATATCCAGAATTCAAATCAGATGTTTCACCTACTCAAAGAGTTGGTGCTCCTCCATTAAAAGAGTTTAAAACAATTAAGCATACAATACCAATGCTATCTCTTGATAATGCTTTTAATGATGAAGATTTAATAAATTTTGAAAAGAGAATTAAAAGAATAGTTGGTGATATTGAAATTGACTATGTTGTTGAACCAAAATTTGATGGATTATCTATATCTCTTCTCTATAGAAATGGTGAACTTGAATATGGAGCGACAAGAGGTAATGGTGTTGAGGGTGAAGATGTTACCTTGAATCTCAAAACCATAAAAACCATCCCTCTAACTATTGAAAATCCACCCCCACTCCTTGAAGTAAGAGGAGAAGTTATTATGTTCAAAAAAGATTTTGAAGAGCTCAATAAAATTAGAGAGGAGAATGATGAACCTCTTTTTGCAAATCCAAGAAATGCTGCAGCTGGTTCAGTGAGGCAATTAGATTCAAAAATTACTAAAGAGAGAAAGTTACACTTTTTTGCATATTATATATCAAGAGTAGAAGGTATTGAATTTAAGAAGCACTCTGATGTTTTGAAATATCTTGAAGAGAAAAGATTTAAAGTTCCACCAGATTATTCAATTGTTAATGGTATAAAAAAAGCTATAGAAAGGTGTATTTGGTATCAGAATAGAAGAAATGAATATCCTTTTGATATGGATGGAAGTGTAATTAAAGTTAATGACCTTAATTATCATAAAATTCTTGGAGAGACAACCCATGCACCAAGATGGGCAATCGCATATAAATTTCCAGCAGAAGAGAAGGAAACAATTGTTAGAGACATAATTGTTCAGGTTGGAAGAACTGGAAAACTTACACCAGTTGCGGTTTTAGACCCTGTTTTTTTATCTGGTTCTACAGTTTCAAGAGCAACACTTCATAATGAAGACGAAATAAAAAGATTGGGTATTAAAATTTTTGATCATGTTATTGTTAGAAAAGCTGGTTCTGTCATTCCAGAGATTGTTACTGTTCTAAAAGATAAAAGAACAGGGAGTGAAAAAGATTTTTCTTTTCCTGAAAATTGCCCTGTTTGTGGTGAGGAGGTGATCAGATTATCTGGGGAGGTTGATTATAGATGTACAAATGCTTCGTGCCCAGCACAAATTAAAGGAAGAATTCTTCATTTTGTTAGTAGAGATGCAATGGATATTGAAAACATTGGTGAATCTCTTGTTGATCAACTCGTAGATAAAAAAATAGTAAAAGATATAGCAGATTTATTTTATCTTGAATTTAAGGATTTAATAAATCTTGAGAGAATGGGAGAAAAACTTGCAAATAAAATATTAAAAAATATACAAAATGCAAAAGATAGGCCTTTAAGTAGAGTTTTATATGGTCTTGGTATATTTCATGTTGGAAAACATATTGCTCAATTATTAACCAAAAGATATAAAGATATTGAAGATTTTTATTCATTAAAACCTGAAGATTATATGGAGATTGAAGGTATAGGTCCTGAAATTGCTCAAAGTTTATATCTATTTTTTAAGGAGGATAAAAATATAAAATTAATTGAAAAATTAAAGAATGCTGGTGTTAATTTAAAAGAAAAAGAGGAGGAATTAGAAAAGGAAGGTCCATTAAAAGGAAAAAATTTTATATTCACTGGCTCTTTGGAAACTATGTCAAGAAAAGAGGCTGAAGAACTTGTAAAAAATAGTGGTGGTGAGGTTGCTTCTACTATTTCAAAAAATATTGATTATGTTGTTGTTGGTAAAGATCCTGGTTCAAAGTTAGACAAAGCAAAAAAATTAAATCTTAAAATCATAAATGAAGATGAGTTCATAGAAATGATAAAAGGTGAAAAGAGTTGAAAAAAATTTTTTTTATTACCATCATATTAATTTTATTATCAACTAACTTTGTTTTTGCAAAAGATGAAATAATTAGAAATTATAAATTTGATTCAAGTGAATTCAATTTAATTTTTGAAAATAATAAATTAATAGATATAAATAATATTTTTGAAAAAGGTGAATTTGGTCTGCCTTATAAAAATATAAAAATTTTTTATGAATCGAATTTAGATTTCATTGATTATGAAATAAAAGAAAATAAAAAGGAGATATCAATAAATATAAAAAGAGAACCTGAAACATTAACAAATGCCTCTTATTATAGAACAGAAAAATTAATGGAAAACCTTCAATTTCTTGGAAACTTTAAAAAAGGGGAAAAGAACTTTATTTTATTCAAATATTATCCTGTAATTTTTTCTGAAAACTTTAGTCAAGGAGCTCTTCTTGAAAATTTTGAAATTATTGTTAGGTTTAAACCTGAATATTTTACATATAATTATGAAAATTCATCTCAAAATGAAACATATTTAATTATAGGAAAAAAAGAGATTGAAACTTCAATAAAATTTTTTACTGATTATAAAAAAAATAAGGGATTTAATGTTGTTTATAAGCCTCTCAATGATTTTTATGATGGCTCAAATTTAGGAATAAATTATAAAATAAGGTCTTTTTTAACTGAAAATTATCAGAAATTAAAAATAAAATATCTTTTATTAATCGGAGATGAAAAAGATATCCCACCTTTTAAAGTTTATACATATCATACAGATGATTTTTTATATAGTGACTTCTTTTTTGGTGAGTTAACAAGTAACCTTGATTATGATAAAGATAAAAGAGAAGGTGAACCTGAAGATGATAAAATTGATTTTTATTCTGAAATAATGGTTGGAAGAATACCAACAAGTGATATTAATAATGTTATTAATATATTGCAAAGAAGTATAGATTTTGAGAAATTTAATGATAAGAATAGGGTTTTATCATCAGGTGCAATATGGAACTTTGAAGAGAATATTTTAATGCCATTAACAGATGGTGCGGAATCTTTAATAATAATTTTTGATGAAACCTTTATGAAAAGTGGATTTTCAAATATTTTATTAGCAGAAAAAGAGGGTGTGAAATATTCAAATTTTGGTGATGATAAATTGGATTATGATAATTTTATAAAATATACTAATGAATATAAACCATCAGTTATATTATGGCAGGGTCATGGTTACATCGATTCAACCTTCAGAAAAATTTGGCTTAATGACTTAAATATGAATAACTACTTTGATGAAGGAGAAGATAAACAAATATTGTTTGTTGATAAAAATAGTTTATCTTCAATTAAAAATCAATATTCATCAATTGTATTTATGGGTTCATGTGATAATATGAAAGGTTACAGTAACAGTTTAGCAAGTGATTTTATAAATAATTATGGTGTTGGGGTTATTGCTGCAACAGATACCTCATGGTATGGAATAGGGTGGAATAGTTTAAATAGTGGATGGTTTCAAAGTATTATGTATAAATTTAGTGAATATCTTTCAAAAGGAGAAACTGTTTCATCTTCTTTAGCTAAATCCAAGGAATACTATTTCGAAAATTTTATGTACCCATCACAAAAATATGAAAGATATGCTAACATATATGTTTTCAATATCTTTGGAGATCCAGAAATCAGTTTAGAAATGGAGAAAAAATATATATCAACAAATAGTGTTACAGCAAAAACAAATGAAATTTTTAAAATCGATTTCAACCTTAATATTAAAGTTAATAATGCAAGAGGTTCGATAGAGTATGATCCAGAATATATTAAATTATTAAAAATGGATGGAAATGAAATAAATTATTCAATGGTTGTTGATGGTAAAATTATTTTTAAAGTAGATAATATAAAAAGTGACAAACTTTTTTCTATGATTTTCTTTGGAAAAAAGGGGGGCGAATTAAATATAACTTTAATAAATATAAATTTTAATAATGGTGAAATCATATTAGAAAGTTTTGCCTCTGAAAAAATTTATATTTTAAAACGAAACTATCCAGTCTGGGATATTAATCAAGATGGAATCTGTTATGTTGACGATTTCATAGAATTTTCAAAAGCATTTGGTTCATATTTTGGTTATAAAAATTATAATTCATTTTGTGATTTTAATATGGATGGAAAAATTGATGGTTTAGATTTAATAGATTTTTCAATCCATTTTGGCGAGAGCTACAAAGGAGGATAAATGGAAGAAATACTTAGAAAATTAAAATCAATTCATGGAGTAATTGGGGTGATGATTGTTGAATCAGATGGACTACTAATTAATTCAATTGTTGAATCTAATATTGATCCAGAAGCAATATCAGGTCTTTGTGCATCTGTTTTTAGAAATTCAAGATCTATACTTAACACAACCAATTTAGGAGATCTTGAAATTGCTACACTTGAAGCTGATAACGGCACACTTTTTATAAAAAGGGTTGAAGAAGTTTTCTTAGCACTACTTACAAGAAAAGAGATTAATCTTGGTTTAATAAGGTTAACAATTAAAAATGCATCAAATGAATTATCAAATCTCCTATAAAAATGTTATTTTAGTGTCAGAAAGATCTCTGAAAAAGGTCATCCAAACCGTTATTCCTGCGGAAGCAGGAATCTATATTACCGATGGAAATACTGGATTCCCGTTTTCCCCGCTTTCACGGGGACAGGTTTCACGGGGACGAGAATGACAAAATAGAGGTACTGGATTCCCGTTTTCCCCGCTTTCACGGGGACGAGAATGACAAAATAGAGGGTTTTTCATTAATCTCGTGAGATATTAAATGACATAATTTTTTACATAAGGAGGTGAATTTTATGACAAATGATAAAGAAATAAGGGCACCAAGAGGGAGTGAATTGCATACAAAGGGTTGGGGTCAAGAGGCTGCGTTAAGGATGCTTATGAACAATCTTGATCCAGATGTTGCAGAAAAACCAGAAGAATTAATTGTTTATGGAGGGACAGGAAAAGCAGCAAGAAATTGGGAAGCATTTCATAATATTATAAAAGCTTTAAAGTCCCTTGAAAATGATGAAACATTGTTAATTCAATCTGGAAAACCTGTTGGAATTTTTAAAACAAATGAATTTGCACCAAGAGTTTTAATTTCAAATTCAATGATTGTACCAAAATGGGCAAACTGGGATGAATTTAGAAAATTAGAAGCCTTAGGTCTTACAATGTATGGTCAAATGACTGCGGGAAGCTGGATATATATAGGAACTCAAGGAATACTTCAAGGGACATATGAAACATTTGCAGCAGTTGCGAATAAACATTTTGGAGGAACTTTAAAAGGTAGGTTTGTTTTATCAGCTGGACTTGGAGGAATGGGTGGAGCACAACCTCTTGCAATAACTATGAATGAAGGTATATGTATAATTGCAGAAGTTGATAAAAATAGAATCGAAAGAAGAATAAAAACTGGATATCTTGAATATTCTGTTGATACAATAGATGAAGCAATAAAATTGATGGAAGAGGCAAAAATTAAAAAAATTCCAAGGTCAATCGGGGTAAGGACTAATGCAGTTACGCTTTTCAATGAACTTCTTAAAAGAGGTATAATACCAGATGTTGTTACAGATCAAACATCTGCTCATGATGAATTAAATGGATATGTACCATATCAAATTGATTTTGAGGATGCTATGAAATTAAGGATAGAAAATCCTGAAGAATATATCAAACTCTCATATGAATCTATAGTAAAACATGTTGAATTGATGATTGAACTTCAAAAAAAGGGAGCGGTTGTTTTTGATTATGGAAACAATATAAGAGGACAGGCATCAAAAGGTGGGTTAAAAGATGCATATTCATTTCCTGGTTTTATACAAGAATATATAAGGCCGCTTTTTTTTGTTGGTAAAGGACCTTTTAGATGGGTTGCTCTTTCAGGAGATCCAAATGATATTTATGTAACAGATGAAGTAGTGAAAAAAGAGTTCTCTTATGACGAACACCTTGTTAGATGGATAAATTTAGCACATAAAAACGTAAAGTTTCAGGGTCTCCCTGCAAGATTATGCTGGCTTGGTTATGGAGAAAGAGATAGGTTTGGATTAATAATAAATGATTTGGTTAGAAAAGGAAAAATTTCTGCACCAATCGTTATTGGAAGAGATCATCTTGATTCAGGTTCAGTTGCTTCACCAAACAGAGAGACAGAAGGAATGAAAGATGGTTCAGATGTTATAGCAGATTGGCCGATTTTAAATGGACTACTTAATGCAGTTTCAGGTGCTACCTGGGTTTCAATTCACCATGGAGGTGGTGTTGGTATTGGTTATTCTATTCATGCAGGTATGGTGATAGTAGCAGATGGCACTGAAGTTTCAGATAAAAAACTAAAACTCGTTTTGACAAATGACCCTGGTATTGGAGTTGTAAGACATGCTGATGCAGGATATGAAGAAGCAATAAATTTTGCTAAAGAAAAAAATATAAAACTTCCAAGTATTTAATAAGAGGTTTCTAAAAAATTTTAAAAATAGTTTACAAAAGTAGGCTGTCTGTTTTTGTAAACATAAAAAAAACAAATTGTATGATATGTAATATAAATAGTTATAAGTTTTGGAAGTATAGAGGTCTCTAAAAAAGTCTTTATAAAAATGTTTAACAAAAAATCTTGCATTAAGTTTTGGAAGTATAGAGGTCTCTAAAAAAGTTATTTAGAATGTCGTTACTACAGAAGCAGGAATTTATATTGCTTAAGTGAATACTGGATTCCCGTTTACACGAGAATTACAAAATAGAGGGGTTCTCAATGATTGACAAAATAGAGGAACTGGATTCCTCTTTTCCACGCTTTAGTGAGGATAGAATGACAGAATAGAGGGTTTCCCAGTGATTGACAGAATAGAGGGACTCTCAATGATTGACAAAATAAAAGAACTGGATTCCCGTTTTCACGGGAATGACAAAATGTGTTATTCCTGCAGAAGAAAGAATCTATATTAGTGATAGAAATACTGGATTTTAATTTTCACGGGAATGACAAAAAGTGAACAGATTTAAACTTATTTTTAAATATTTTAAATCATTTGCTGTTATGAATTTTAACTATTGAAAATTTTTATTAAACAATAATTGACATGCCCCCATTTCTTGAACATTTATAATTTAATAACTTCGATAAATTAACTAAAAAGATTATTTATTACTAATTTGAAACCATATTTCAGATAGTTTTTAATTGATTTAGGATTTTGGGTTGCCAAGGTTCTAAAAATATAATTTGGTCTTAAATAAAAAGAGAGAAGTGCTTTTTTTCTCAAACTTATAACAGTTTCTCTCTTTAAACATTTTGTTCCTCCAACAGGATTTGAGAAGTAGTTATGACCTTCAGGGTCTTCAAATAATAAATTCTCTCTTTTCATCATCTCATAAAGTTCAGTTCCATAGTAAGGAGTTGCTATATGAAATTCAACGAAATCAGATGGAATTTTTTTAGAAAGTTCAATTGTTTTTTGAATATCTTCTCTATCCTCCCATGGAAAACCAATTATAAAAAATGAATAAACTTTAAAACCAATTTTTTTTGCAAGCTTAACAGCATTTATATTATCCTCAACAGTCACACCCTTTTTCATTAATTTCAAACTTTTTTCACTTCCAGATTCAAGTCCAAAAGCAATTAAGTAACATCCAGATTTTTTCATCCATATTAACATCTCTTCATCAATTGGTTTAACTCTTGAATTTGCAACCCACAATATTTTTAAATTTCTATTAATTATCTCTTTTGATATTTCAATAACCCAATCTTTATCTATAGTAAATGTGTCTGCTCTAAGAAAAAAATTATCTATTTTATATCTATTAACACACTCTTCTATCTCATCAACAATATTTTTTGGACTTCTTTTTCTTAATTTCTTTCCTGACACAATTGGCGCAAGACAATATATACAATTTCCTGGACATCCTCGAGATGTTTGAATAGTTGTCATTGGCTTATTAGTATCTGGATTTATATATAACTCATTTCTCATCAAATCTCTTGCTGGAAATGGAAGCGAGTCAAGATTTTCTATAAAAGGGGGTGGTTCATTTTTTTTCCATTCATTAATATTTTTGTAAATCAACCCTTTAACATCTGATAAATTTTTATTAATTTCATATTTATTTATGAACTCTTTAATTACAAACTCACTTTCACCAAAAAAAGCAAAATCTAAATATTCATAAATATCTTTTTTAAAAGAATCCAATGGAGCAGTTATAAAATGTGCACCCTCTGCAACAGTTATAATATTTTTATCAGAATCTTTGGCAATTTTAAAAAATTTTAAATCATCTTCGATAGTTCCTGTAGTTATGCTCATTATTATTAAATCAAAATTATAATCTTTAAGATCTTTAACAAAATCCTTATCTTTTTCTATTGGATAATCTCTAATTAAAACATCTTTTCCAAGATCTCTTAATATAGATGCTAAATATCCAAGATTATTTGGTGGTCTTAATGATATTGCACTTCCACCCTCAACATCAGCTTGACATCTCTCTTCGCCTCTCTGAAAAATACCAACGGGAGGGTTCATTAATAATACATTTTTTATCATCATATAAATTATAAAAGGTCAATATGTTGATTTGCAAGATTACTGAAAAACACCCTATTTTGTCATTCCTATCCTCGCGAAAACCGAGGAATGGAATCCATTTCCTTTTTTGTCATTCCTGTCCCCGCAAAACCTGTCCTCGTGAAAACGGGGAGTGGGGAAAACGGGAATCCAGTATTTCCATTGGTAGTATAGATTCCTGCTTCTTTAGGAATGATAAGTTTGGATGACTTTTTCAAAGATCTCAACTTGAACCATATTGACATTCCTACTTGATACTTTTTAAAAATTACTTACTTAATTTTTTCTTAAAAAGATTACCTAACCTCTTTATACCTTCATCAATCTGCTCGTATGATGGCATTGAAAAATTTAATCTCATACAATTATGCACATCTCTATGAGCATAAAAAGAGGCTCCAATAACATAAGCTACTTTCTCTTTTATCGCTTCAAAAAAGAGTTCTTCTGTATTTATTGATTCTGGGCATATAACCCAAATAAATAATCCACCTTCTGGTCTGGTAAATTTAATCTCCTCTGGAAAATATTTAATAATGCTTTCAATCATAAGATCTCTCTTCTTTTTATATTCAACTTTAACTTTCTCAAGATATGGCTCAAGATAACCTCTTTTTAAAAATTCATAAGCAATATATTGTGTTAAAGACGGTGAAGCTAAATCTTCTCCTTGTTTTGCAATAACAATCTTTCTTATTACTTCTGGATCTCCTATTATCCATCCAAGTCTTAAACCAGGAGATAGAATTTTTGAAAATGTTCTTAATGCTATAACATGACTTGTATCTAAAGATATTAATGAAGGGAATGATTCTCCTTCGAATCTTATTTCACCATAGGGATCATCTTCAATAATAGGTATTTGATATTTCCTTGAAATTTCAATCAATTTCTTTCTTCTCTCCAAAGTTAAAGTGACTCCAGCAGGATTATGGAAATTTGGGATAGCATAAATAAATTTTGGCTTTATTCCTTTTTTGAATATCAAATCTTTTATACGATCTTCAAGAATTTCTATATCTATACCATCATCATTTACATTTATACCTACAAATTCAGCTTCAAAAGCGTAAAATGCTTGAAGTGCACCAAGATATGTGGGTGATTCAACAATAATTGTATCTTTAGGACTTATAAAAATTTTTGCAGTCATATCTAATGCTTGCTGTGATGCAGTAGATATAATAAGATTATCAATTCCAATGTTTATCCCATCTTTGTTCATTCTTTTAACGAGAATCTCTCTTAATTCCTTTAAACCCTCAGTTTCACCATATTGTAAAGCATCAGATCCATAATTTTTCAATATATAATCTGTCACTTCTCTAATCTGTTCGATAGGAAATAAAGTCGGATCTGGAAACCCTCCTGCAAGAGATATAAGCCCTGGTTGTTTAGCAAATTTTAGTAGCTCTCTAATTTCTGATGCTTTCATCACTTTTACTCTTTCTGCATAAACCTTTTCCCACTCAATACCCATCTTATCAGGTGATAGTCCCATAGACCACCTTCCTTTCATAAATTTTTTGTTGCCTTTAATATTTTAATAAATAAAAACAATTGTGTCAAGACCAAAATAATCCTTTAAAATATATATAATTTATATATTCTAAGAAAATTATGTGTTATATTTATAACAAATTTTTATTTGACAAAAATAATATAAATGATAAAATTTTTATATAAAATAATTTTAGGAGGTTTCAGATGAAAAAGCAAGTTCCAACAAAGTTAAAAAAAAGTGAGTACACATTTGATGCTGAGTGGTTAGAGGGTATGTTACAAGCACCATTAAATGCTCCTCCGTTGAAACCATATTATACAGAGATTAAGAATAGAGAGGGAAATATTTTTCAAGTTTTGATAAGATCAATTAAAGAAGAAGAAATTGACACAGTCCTTGGTTTCCTCAAACTCACACTTGATGCTGAATATGACTTCTATGATATTGTTGGTGCAAGAACATTAGCAGAACTTCTTGCTTTGAAAAGAAAAAGAATGAAAGATCAGTATTTCTTTATTGGTTTACATGATGGTAAACTTCTTGGTATTGCAAATGGTAGATTATTGAATGAAGATATTAATATTAGTCTTCACACAATAACCTTTGAAAGACAAATTGGTGCTGGTGGTGTACTTTTTTATGTGAAAGCATGGTATGCTTTTGAAGTATGTAATCAACAGGAATTTTGGGCAACATTTGAAAGTTATAGTGGTTGGGTTTTAGGTGGTTTAAGAATGGCTCTTCCTACATATCCTTGGCCAGAATATCAACATGAACTTGGTGGTGCAAAAATATTTTACCTTTCAAGAAAACAGTGGGAAGATGAAGTAAGAGACTCATATCTACAGCAGGTTATGAGAGGTGGATTCTTTAAAGAAGCTCCAGAAGATTTGATTAAAAAGAATGAAAATCTAACTGTCCCGGATAAACTCGATATTTAGTATTAAATTTTTTAACTAAACTAAGGGGCGTTTCGCCCCTTTTTTTAATATTATTTAATTTTTTACAATTGATTATTTTTTAAATCTTCATTTATCCCAAAATTTTTTATGGATTCTATACCTTCTTTTTTAATTTTTTCAAATTACTCTCAATAAAAAACCTAAATGACTTGGTGTTGTAAATTTGATAATTTTGTTTTTTATGTGACAAAAATAAAAAAAGGGGGCAAAAGCCCCCTAAATCTATTTCATTATATGCCAATAATAGTCTGGCTCTTTTTCACCATTTTTAATAGCAAGGGCTATCTTTTCTGCAGTAATAGGTAGTGCTTTAATTCTAATACCAATTGCATCTTCAACAGCATTTGCAATCATTGGTGCAGCAGGAATCATTGGATGTTCTCCCATGCCTCTTGCACCAAATGGTCCATCAGGTTGAGGTACTTCAACAATAATTGGTACAACTTCCTCTGGAATATCAAGAGCAGTTGGAATTTTGTAATCAGTGAAGTTTGGATTTAATATCTTTCCATTTTTATCAAACCTCATATCTTCATAAAGAGCGGTTGCTAATCCTTGAAGTAGACCTCCTATCATCTGGTCTCTAACATTAATAGGATTTATTGCTTTACCAACATCAAGAGCCTCAGCCGCCTTAAGAACTTTAATTTTTCCAGTTTGTTTATCAATTTCAATTTTTATAGCAGCAGCTCCTACAGTATAATGTACATTAGGATGTCCACCCTGACTTGTTTCAGGATCTTGAAGGGCAGATGCAAACTCAACAAAGAATTGTCCACTTGCAACAATATTCTGTCCAACATAATATCCATCCTCTTTCATAATTCCTTCTATAACAAAATTTTTAAGCGCAATTTCAAAATCAGGTTTTGTGTGGCATTTAACCTTTTCATCTTCAAGATAAAGTGAATCTTTATTAAAATGATATGCTCTTGAAATTACATCAAATATTTTTTCTCTTGCCTCAATTGCTGCTCTTTTTACTGCATTTCCACTAGCCCATGTAACATGTGAAGCAACTGTTTGCCAATGATATGGATTTCTATCTGTATCTGGAAGTTCGACTCTTATTTTTTCAGGAGGAATTGTTAAAATTTCTGCTGCAATTTGTGCCATTGCAGCTTGATATCCCTGTCCAATCTCCATACCAGATACAAGAAGGTTCACACTACCATCACCATTGAATTTTAAAAATGCTGTAGTTGAAACATTTGGAGGCATTGCAGGAGCTTTCCAGAAAATTGCAAAACCTTTTCCTATTGCCTTTTCTGGATCTTTTGATTCTTCTTTTTTATTCCATTCAATCTCGTCTGCTACTTTATCAATTGCTTCAATAAGTCCATTTGGATTCATAGGGACACCATAAGTTAAAGGATCACCCTCTTTTATTGCATTTTTTCTTCTAAATTCAACAGTGTCTATCCCAATTGCTTTTGCAACTCTTGTCATATGAGATTCAACTGAGAATAGCATTTCAGAATATCCAAAACCTCTATATGGACCTGCGGCAGGAAGGTTTGTGTAGATACAATAGGAATCAATTTTTATATTTGGAATTCTGTATGGACCTGTTGCAGAAAGACCAGAAGCATTTACAACATTTGCACCATACTCAACATATGGACCGGCATCCCAATAATTTTCAATTTGAAATGCAGTTATTGTTCCATCTTTTTTAACTCCAACTTTCAATTTAGAAACTACCTGCTGTCTCATATATGTGTTGTAAAATTCCTGATCTCTCCTCCATCTAACTTTCACAGGGTTGCCTTTACAAGCAACAGCAAGAGCAGCTGCAATAACTTCCATTGTTACTCCAGCTTTTCCTCCAAAACCACCACCAACATATGGAGTTACTACTCTAACATCTTTTTCAGAAATTCCAAGAGGAGAAAGTGCATCAGCAATTAAACTTTTTTGAACATGTGGTGATTGTGAAGAGTTATATAGAGTTAATCTCCCTGATAAATCATAATATCCAACAGAAATATGTGTCTCCATACAGCAATGAGCAAATCTCGGAATTCTATATGTATCCTCAAAAACATAATCTGCTTCTTTAAATCCCTTTTCAACATCTCCTCTTCTAACTTTTCTATGGTGAGCAATGTTTGTTCCAGCCTTTGCAAAAAACCATGGAACACGATAATAATTTTCTAAGTCAGGGTGAATAATTGGTGAACCCTCTTTAACTGCTTCAAGAGGATCAAAAACTGGTGGTAGAGGTTCATATTCTACCTTAACAAGTTTACTTGCTTTTTGTGCAATTTTAGGATCTCTCGCAACAACTGCAGCTACCTGTTCTCCAATAAATCTAACTCTATCTTGAGCAAAAATATATCTATCTTTTGTATAAAGACCAAATTTAAATGGAAAATCTTTTCCAGTTACAACTTTAACAACTCCTTCAACTTTCTCTGCTTCGCTTGTGTCAATTTTTTTAATTAAAGCATGTGGATGTGGACTCTCTATTATTTCAGCATAAAGAAGATTTGGTCCAAAATCTAAATCATCTACATATCTTGCAGCACCAGTTACTTTCTCTTTTTCATCATTTCTTGTTATCTCTTTTCCAACATATTTAAATTCTTCCATTTTATCCTCCTCTATTTTTTACATAATCCATAACTGCTCTAATTATTGGGATATATCCAGTACATCTACATAAATTTCCAGAAATTGCCTCTTTAACCTCTTCTTCATTTGGTTTTGGATTTTTCTTTAAAAATTCTTCAAGAGTAAGAGACATACCAGGAGTACAGAAACCACATTGAAATGAATTATGTTTTAAAAAATATTCCTGTAGCCCTGTTAAACCATCTTTTGAAATTCCTTCAAGTGTCATAATCTCTTGACCATCAACTTCAATTGCAAGAATAAGACAACTTCTTACAGATTTTCCATTTAAAAGTACAGTGCAGGTTCCACAATCTCCCCTTCCACACCCATATTTTGGACTTTTAATTCCTAACTTGTCTCTCAACACATCAAGTAAAAGATCGTTTGGTTCAACATAAACACTTCTCTTTTCTCCATTCAAAATAAACGAAATTTTCTTCATAGCATTCCTCCTAAATTAACTTCTCTCCATAATCTGGACCTTTTCCATTCATTCTATTAACTGTAGCTTTTAGACCTCTTTCAAGCATTACTTTTGCCATATGAATTCTATACTCCTTAGTTGCTCTAATATCTGTTATTGGAGAAATTTCCTGTTCTATCAATTTTTTAGCCTCTTCAATTAAAGAGTCACTTAATGATTTACCATTTAAAAGTTGTTCAATTTTCTTAGCTCTTGCTGCTACAGGACCAACTGCACAATGTGCAATTCTATATTCATTTCCTTCAAGGATAAGAATTCCAATTCCAACTTGAGCAAGGTCTTCACCATTGTATCTTCCAAGTTTAACATATGATCCCCCATTCTTTTTCTGAGGTAGAGGAACATTGACTCCATAGACAAATTCATCTTCTTTGAGAACTGTTTTCCTTGGCCCAAGGAAAAATTCATTTATGTTAACTTTTCTTTCGCCATCTTTACTTTTCAATATAACTTCTGCTTCATAAACAAGAAGTGCTGGACCTGAATCAAGAGATGGAACTGCTGAGCAGATATTACCTGCCAATGTTGCTCTATTTCTAATTCCTGTTGATGCAACATTTTTTGCTGCCTCCCAGAGAAGAGGAAAATTTTCTTTAACTACATCGCTCTCGATCAATTCATTGAAAGTTACAGTAGCTCCAATAAAAAGATTTTTACCATCAAATTTAAGCTCTTTTAGTTCTGAAATAGATTTTATATCAACAACTATTTCTGGAAACTCAAAACCATCTTTTATTCTTACTACTAAATCAGTGCCACCAGATAAAATTTTCGCTTTTGTCTTATATTGTAATAGAAGTTCTGAAAGTTCACTAAAATCTTTAGGTTTATAATATTCAAATTCGTGTGAAATTACTCCTGACATAACTCCTCCTTAAAACAAAAAAGGAGGAAGGTACTATCTCCTTCCTCCTTTTTTAAATAGTAATTATTTCATTTTCCAAGCTATGAATCTTCCCCACATAGATTCTACTTCCATTGCTCTTGTGAGGAAGCATCCAAGATAGTATCTACCACTTGGAAGATTTGCAATATCTGTTGCAAGGTTTTCAGCATGAACAAGGTGTTTTGGGAAGAGTTTAATATGCATAACTTGATAGAATTCATCAAGTGGATACATCTCATCCCAATCTTTACCGAACTGTTCCTTGAGTTTTCTATTTGCTTCTTCAAATGTTCTTGGGTGCCAATTTCTCATAATTGTATTCATTGGATGGTCTGCACTAACTGCATCAACTCCTATCCATTTTATCTTCATATCAATAGCCCATTGAGCAAAATCAGGTGAAGGTCCTGGGTGTCTCACCATATATTTAAACTCATCAGAATCAGGTGAATTCCATCCATATTTATTCCAACCTGTCTTAATTATTAAAATATCTCCTGGTCTAATATCAACTACCTTCTTTATCATCTCTGGTGTATATACACTAACATCACTAACCATATTAGAAATATCTGCAATTACACCAGGACCTACCCACTCATTAAGAGGTACTTCACCGATTGTTCTTCCAGCAGGATAGAAATGTTTTTCTCCATCCATATGAGTTGCAAGGTGAATACTTGCGTTACATATAGATGTATTTCTTCCTAAACCAAACTGTTGTTGTCCAACTCTCTTGAAAAATTTAACAGTAAGTGGCTCATAGTTTAACCATTGTGGACTTCTAACTGAAAATGGAACTGTAAGATCGTATTGCTCAATAGATTCCATAATTTTAATAAACTCATCATTATCCATACCATCTGGTGCTTGATATGCAGCGACTCTTGCCCAAGAAGCTTCTGTCTCCATAAATGGAATAACACCAGCAAAAACCCATGCTCTTTGATTAAGAAGTTTACTTATATCTCCACCAATACTTTCAATAAATACAAGATGAGATTTAGGGACTTTAATGTGCATTAATTTATAATATTCATCAGGTGGGAACATTTCATCCCATTCTTTACCATAATCTTTTCTTAATTTTTCTTTTGCCTTTTCAAATTCACCTGCATGCCAATATTTTATAGGGGTATTCATTGGATGTTCAATACAACCACAATCAATTCCTACCCATTTAAGTTTCATCTTCATTGCCCATTCAAAGAACTCCATATTTGGTCCTGGATGTCTCACTAAATATCCAAACTCAGATGATGTTGGTTTTTCCCATGAATATTTACTGTAACCTGTATAAATTATTAAAATATCACCCTCTTTTACATTAGCTTTTTTTGTTATCATTTCAGGAGTTATAATACTATAATCTGAAACCATATCAGAAATATCTACAATTACTGCTTCGCCCGAAAGTTCTTTTAGTGGTATGTCTGATATAGCTCTTCCACCTGAGTGATAAGCAGTTTCTCCAACAAGATGTGTTCCTGTAGTGTTACTCCAATTCAAAATCTGACCATTTGCTCCTTGTCCACCACCAAATGCACCAGTAACTCTTTTAAAAAAGTGAACTTCAAGCGCTTTATCATGAGGCCATGGAGGAGTAAAAATACTTAATGGTTGAGTCAAATCAAAAAGTTTTGCTTTGCTTAAAGTTTCGATAAATTTTTCATTATCCATATATTAAACCTCCTTTATTTAAAAATTTTAAAAATAAATTTATGCTGCATATTTCTTTGCAAAGGCAATCAATGCCTTTTTGAAACATTCAGTTGGTGCATCAAGAAGACCTGCACCAACTTGCCCAACACCAGGGTTTTTATGAGCAACACCTGTATCTATAAATGGTGTAAGATTCTTTTCAACTACTTTTCTAATATCTATACCTGTTGGAGTTCCTCTAAAATCAAAATATGGAATCTGATAAGTATTATTTTCACCAACTGTTATCTCATACATTTCAAGATTCTTCTTTATTGCAAGTTGAGTTGTTCCACCAACAAATTTAATTATCGCAGGTGCTGATGCAATAGCAAGCCCGCCAAGACCAACAGTTTCCATAATTGAACTATCTCCCATATCTCTACCAACATCTTCTTTTTTAAATCCAGGGAAAAGAAGAACATCTGGTACTGGTGATTCACAGGTAAACCATTCTTTACCCATACCAGAAACTCTTATACCCCAATCAGTACCATTCCTTGACATAACAGTTACCATTGTGCTTCCTTCGATTCCCTCGCAGGGTTCTACGCTTGCCTTACAACTTGCCATTATAAATGGAAGATAAGCATGGATATTTTGTTGTATAAATGATATTGATTCATTAGTATTTTTAATATCTTCCATTGTAGCAAGTAGATACGGAACAAGTTTTGCGAAAAGTAAATATGATGCTGCTCTTGTTCTATTATGAAGTTCATCACCCATAGTTAATGCTTCTGCATTTATTGGTTTTAATTCAATTTTTCCTGCTTTTTTTATTGCTTTTTGTAAAACAGGAAAGAATACATTTTCCATCCATTTAAGTCTTGCAATAACATCTTCTGAGTATGCGCCCATTCTTAAAACTTTACCAATTCCTTCACTTAAATTACAAAACGCTTTGTTCCCAAAAGCTTCATTTTCAACTACAATCACAGGCATTGATGGACAGATAAGACCAGCCATAGGTGCTGCTGCATGGTGATGGTGACAGGGATCAAACTCAATTGCGCCAGATGCTGCAATTTTTTCTGCCTCTTCTGGTGTTTTTGCCATTCCTTCATAAATTAAAGCCCCAATCGTAGCTCCTCTTTGTGGCCCACTCATTCTATCCCAGGTAACTGGTGGTCCTGCATGCAAAAATAGATTTTTTTTCATACCTGGAATAACATCAATAGCTTTTTGAACATCCACCCAAACAGGCTTTGCATCGAGTAATCTCTTCAATGCTTCCTGATTTGCTTTCTCAATGTCAACCATTTTTCCTCCTTTCTTTTTTGTTTATGGTTCTATAGCTATAATTCTGCACATAGAAGATTCAAATTCCATCCCTTTTAATGGAAAACAGCCAATCCATAATCTCTTATTGCTAACTTTATCGATATCACCACCAAGATTTTCTGCATGAACAAGGCCTTTTGGAAAAAGTTTTAGATGCATTATTTGATAAAATTCCTCTGGTGGAAACATCTCATCCCAGCTTTTTCCATATTTTTTCTTTAGCTTCTTTTCTGCTTCAATAAAAGAATTTGGATGCCAATTTCTAATGATTGTATTCATTGGGTGATCTGCACTTCCACAATCAACACCTATCCATTTTAATTTCATTTCAAGGGCCCATTTTTCAAAACCCGGACCAGGTCCTGGATGTTTGACAAAGTATCTAACTTCATCAGCCTCAGGTTCTGTCCATGAATATTTATGATATCCAGTATTTATTATAAGTATGTCACCTTTTTTTATCTCAACCTTACTTGTTAACATTTCAGGAAAATATAAATCATAATCAGAAACATCTTTTGATATATCAACAACAACTCCTGGTCCAATCCATTCATTGATGGGAACCTGTCCTATTGACCTACCGTGACTATAAAAATGTATCTCACCATCCATATGGGTACCAACATGATGACTGGTTGTTATAATTTGACCATTAGCTCCTTGACCCATATGTGCTCCAGCAATTCTTTTAAAATATTGTACAGAGAGAGGTACATAACTTGGCCATGGTGGAGTATGAACACTTAAAGGTTGAGTTAAATCAAAAACTTTTACTTTACTCATTAAATCTAAAAACTCATCTATTTTCATTTATCCTCCTTATTTGCCCATATTCATCAATTTTTTAAGGGCTTCAAGGGCTTCTTCATCTCCTCCTGCTGGAGGTTTCCAATCAACTTGTATTGCTTTAAATCCCTCTTTATCAAGACTCTCTTTAAAAGAGAGGAGTCCAATATTTATAACTTTTAGTTCCTTTTTAAAAAGATCAGCTATTGCCATTATTTACCTCCAATGTTTTTTAAAATATAACCCGCAAGTTTTGAAGCGCTTGCATTTGATTCAAAAACAACAGCTCCAGTTTCTTTAAGTCCTTGAATTAAATCTTTTTTATTTTGTGGATCTTTATTTGTTCCGCAAACTGTTACTATAAAAATTGCATTACTATTTTTCTTTGCTTCTAAAATTGCTGGAATAAGTTCTTCTTTTGGAGTCATATTAGAACCATACCCAATTACAACATCAAGATAGAATATTGCAACATCAGAAAACTTACTCTCTTCAATCAATCTTTTATTTCTTAAACTAAAATCAATCATTGGATGAGGTCTTCCAACAGTAAATTCATCTTCACCTAAATCTACTATTGTATGACCTTCACTTTTCCAGGAATCTTTCAATTTATATTTCTCATCAAGTGGAGCATTAGAATTAACAGGTCCTATAAAATCTTTCAATATAACTTGTGTTTCATATGTTAATGTGCCACCCTGGAAAAATCCTCTAAAATATTTCTGCTCTGGTTTTAGTTTTTTAGATAATTCGTCAGCCATCTTTTTAATCTCTTCTTCTTTCACCATTAACTCTTTTTGGAATTTTTCAACTGGAATTCCTTTTGATAAACTCAAGGCAAGCAAAGCACCCTCTTCCAAATTTTTTGCTGGAATTGCTCCAATAGACTTAACAACTTCATTATCTGCACCAAGCAAAATTCCAACAACTGGTTTCTTAATATCTTTAGTTAACTTTCCTATCTTCTCTAAAATTTCTGGATGGGGTGGTTTAGAAACCAAAACTATAATTTTTGTTTCTGGATCATCTCTTAATGCTTCAAGCCCTTTAAGAAAAGATAAAGCTCCGTACTCCTTTTTTACATCAATTCCTCCAGTTCCTATACCTTGTGAAATGCCACCACCATTATTTGAAATAATACAACTAACCTCTTGTAAGCCCGTTCCTGCAGCAGAAACAATTCCAATTTCTCCTCTGTTTACAACATTTGCAAATCCAAGAGGTGCTCCATTTATAATTGCAGTTCCACAATCTGGCCCCATAACGAGAAGATTATGTTCATAGCCATATTTTTTAACTTCAATTGCCTTTTCTTTTGGAACATTATCAGAAAAAATCATAACATGGAGACCTCTTTTTAAAGCATCCATTGCAATATCAGCAGCATATCTACCTGCAACAGATATAATAACAAGATTTGCATCAGGCATAATTTGGAGTGCTCCTTCTATACTCTTTGGTAAAAATTCTGCACCTTCAGTTGTCCTCTGTTTACTCTTTTTAAGCATCTCCTCAATTTTTTTAACACTTTCCTCTGCAACTTTTTCATCGTCACTTTTTACAACTATCAAAAGATCTGAATCTTTTGTATCTTTAAACTCTGGTAACAACATACCAGATGATTCAAGAATAGATTTATTCTCTTTTGTTCCCATAACAACAGCAGCGTCTATTACTCCTGGAAGAGAAGATGCATCTCTTGATACAAGCATTAGAGTAACAGAATCAAAATATTCACCACTTTTAATTAAACCTTTTACTGCCATATAATCCTCCTTTTCTGATTGTTATTAAAAAGCCTGTACTAAAATCAACTCCAGATGTCTCACCAATCTGAAGTATGGATAGTGTTGAATCAACAATCTCACTCTCACTACCATAAAAAAGTGATAAAATCAATTTCTTTGTTCTTTCGAAAAATAGTCCCTCAGATGCATAAAAAAGAAAGTTGTTTGAAATTAAATTATCCCCTTTTGCATTATCATATATTATTTTTCTTAAATATGAATTATTTTCTTTGTTGATTATCTCGAGAACTTTCAATGCAGTAAGTAAGCCGGAAATAAAATCATCTCCACTTGGAGTTAAACCAACTCCTACTCCTTTTATCAATCTTATTCCCTTAATCAAATCTATATTGAAAAGATAGTTTGTGCCTTCGTAAATTCTTTTTGTAAAATTATTAATAAAATTTTTATTATTTTCTATATTTTCATCAATCACAGGTAATAAGCCTCTATCTTTTGAAAAAATTTTTAAATACATCTCAAAAACTCTAAGATTTTTATAAAAATTATTGATATCAAAATTAGAAATAATTAAATCAGATGAGTAAATTTTCTCTTTTTCTATCATAAACTTTTTATTATCTAAGTAAAATGAATCATCAAAAATGGAAACCTTTTTTACATTTTCAAAATAATTTTTTTCAAAGATTATGTTAGATGGTCCTGAGCCTATTTTTTTATTTCCTAAAGTGATCAATTTTTCTTTATAATAAAAATTAACGGAATTTTTAAATTTTGAATGAATTATATATTCACCTGAAGATATCTTGTCTCCAAAAGAAATTAATAAGTTTTCAACTCTAATTTCACTGTTCAAAGCTACCTCTTTTTTTATTTTATATGCATTATACCTAATGAGCTCTTTTCATGATTAGTAATAGGGTAAAATGCCGAATCTCCGAAAATTCCAACACATATCCATTTATTATCACAAACTACTGAAACTTTAAGAGATAGAGATGAATCAAGTGACTCACTTTGGATTATTGAATTTAATGCCTCTAACGATGCATGAAGAAGTGCATGAACTTCTGGAGTTGTTTTGTTAATCACATTACAGTTTAGGGCTGCACCAAGAATTGCAGGAGCAAATTTTCTTCTTATTTCTGAAGCAAAACCAGCTACTCTTGTAACTCCAATTCTATAATTTGTTTTTTCAATAATTTTTCTTTTAATTTCATTCTCTTCTTCATCAGAAGACATTGAAAGAAGAAGCGCAGCTTTCCCTATCCTGCTTACATCCAAACAAAACTCAATTTCTCTACTCTCTTTATTCTCCATACTCTTCTCCTCTTTTTAACCTTTTATAATTTTATTTTATATAAAAATTGTTAAAATGTCAACAATAAATTTAAAATTATTTCTCCAAAAGTTCTTCGTGAATTATAATATTTTTATCTTTTGCTAAAACTTCTCTTATTCTATCAACCCAAACCTTAGGATGTGGAATTGAAAATGCAGCTCTATCTATCTCTCCTTTTTCATTTTCAAAATAAAATGCAAGACATTCTTTATAAGTTAATTGTCCTTTATGAAAATCTGTTACCACTATAGAATAAAGTTTTCCTTCTGGAATAAAAAGCTCTCTTTTGTCTAAGCTACCTTTATAATATAATCCATTTTTAAGTAGAATCATAAGACCTTGAGAATTTAGTATTTTACCTTTTTCTGATTCTACTCCATAATAATAAACTCCGTATGTGTGCATTAAAATATCATTTTTATCGAATTTTTTAAACTCTTTTCTTAAACTATTTTGCTTAAACCAGTTATAAAAAACCATTGAAGCTAAAAATATAACAGCAAAAATTAGATAAAAACTACTTTCCATGTTTATTTACTCTCTCAATTTTTCCAATTTTACTTAAAAGAAAAACAAGCCTTTTAACTGCATAGTTATATCTGAATCCTCTTTTTATATTCATTGCATTAGCCAAATCTTTTGCGATATTTTCATCACTCCATCCTCTTTCTTTTAAACTTTTTATTTTTTTTAAATTTAGTCTAACTATCTCATCAAAAACCTGGCTTTCAACTATCATTGAGTAGTAAAAACTCAGAAACATAACAACGGCTCCACATATAATTGCTGCTATGATATCAATAAATGCATTATCTGTAAATCTTCTGAAAATAGATTTTTCTGTTCCTGCAGTAAAGATGAAAACAACAGTTAAAACTGTAAAAATAATAATCAAAATTGTATAAATATTTTTTGTTTTCTTATCCAAAACCTTCTCCTAAAAATAAAAAAGGCAGGGTGGGTTCCCTGCCTTTAAAAATACTATCTTCTATTTTTGAGAAGACTCAAAGCCAGCAAGCTTTCTTTCTTCTCCCTCTTTCATCTTTGCCCATTCAGCTTCAGCTTTTTCCCATGCTTCTGGAGTTGCTTCTTTTTCCCAATATGCAAAACCTCTTTCCTCTCTTGTTGCACCAGGAAGTATGTTATCAAGGACAATACCTGTTATTGCTGCAATAGCCATCGGTGTTGAAAGAATTGTGAATACAATAAGACCAATAACTGTACCAACAGATGGACCTACCTGTGCGAGTTTTGTAGAGAAATTATCACGAATAGGAGAAAATGCTATTGGGAATGAAAGACCTCCAAACAGACAGAGACCAAGAATAAATAGGTTTCTTGAATTGTTTAGGTTAACATATTGAAGGTTATTTAATCCAACCGCAGCAATTAAACCAAATAATCCTACATACATAGCACCAATAACTGGGGAAGGAAGTGATGCAAAAACAGAGAATAATTTCCCAATTAATGGTAATACTATCATAATAGATGCACCAGCTCTAACAACTCTACGTGAAGCAACTCTTGTTAATCCAATAGCACCAATGTTTTCTGAATATGATGTTGAACCACCACCAGATTGTAGAAGTCCTGCAATAAGACATCCAACTCCTTCTGCTCCAAGACCATAAGAAATCATTTTTTCTGTTGGAGGAGGAGCCTCAGACATTTTTGCACAAGAATGGTAATCACCAATTGATTCAACCATTGAAGCAAGATATGCAGCAAGCATTCCAAATGTTCCTGCTAAAAGTATAGTTCCATTTGATGGAAATCCCCATTTAAATGGAATGTATGGTTTGACTGTAAACCATGGTGCAGCTGCAATATTTTTGAATGCCTCAGTTAAATTTGCAGCATTACCAGCAGGTATCCATCCAGCTAAAGTTCCAATAGCTGCTACTATCCATCCAGTTGCAATTGCTGATATAACAGGGAATAGAAGGAAAAATCTTGATTTTCTTGAAAATACCTGAGAATAAACTATCAATGAGATTAAAGTTATTAGAGATACTGTCCAGTTTCCTGCCATAGAAGGCGCACCTGTCGCATACAGAGCTAATCCTATCATTGTAATTGTTGGTCCTATTGAAAGAGGTCCAATCAGTTTTTTAATTTTACCCATTATTCCAGAATAACCTAAAATGATTTCAAAAACAGATGCAAACATAATTGCACCAGCAACATGTTGGATACACATCTGCCAACCACCACCCTGTACTTGAACCATACCAATTATTGCAAAAACTGGACCAAGGAATGCAAAACTTCCACCTTGAATTATTGGAAGTTTATTACCAATTAATTGCTGTGTCCAGGTTGTTATTCCACCGACTAAAAAACATGTTGCTACAAGAATTGCCAATTGGTCTGCTGGAAAACCCATTGCTCCACCTACGAGAAGTGGAATTGATATGGTTGCTCCAAACATTGTTAAAAAATGTTGGAAACCTAAGAAAAATGCAAGACCCCATTTTGGTTTACTTCCAATTGGGTAAATTACCCATCCTACTGCTTGTTGTGCTGATTGTTGTTCATTAGCCATAACAAAAACCCTCCTTTAAAGTAAATAAATTTTAAAATTTCTTAATCAAATAATTTTTATTAATCATCACCTCCTTTTAAATTAATTTAAGTAAGATTTGAAAAATATTAAATTATAAAAACAAATTTTCAGAATTTTCAATAACTATAATTTTTATCTATTCTCAAGTCCTGGAAGATAGGTAGATGGATCAACTGGTGAACCATTTATTCTTACTTCATAGTGAACATGTGGATCAGTTGCAACTCCTGTCATTCCAACATTACCGATTATTTCTCCTTTTTCAACCTCCTGTCCAACAGATACTAAAATTTTTGATAAATGAGCATAAATTGTAGATACTCCTTCTCTATGAAAAACTTCAACCATTAAACCATAACCACCATTCCATCCAACTTTTGTAACAACTCCAGAAGCTGTAACTCTGATAGGAGTACCCTCAACTGCATCAATATCCATACCTTTATGAAATTCTAAATTCCTATAAATTGGATGTAATCTCCATCCATAATCAGACATAATTGGCCCAACAACTGGCCATATATTTGGAGTATGCTCAATGATATTATTATATTCTTTTGTTGCTTCTCTTAAAACAATTAAATTTGTCTCAACATTTTTTGCTTGTGAATCAAGTGCTTTAAATTTTGCCTCATTTTCCTGAACTTTCGCTGCCAAACTTTCAATTGTATAAGAATAATCTTTTCTTTTTTGCTCTATCAACTCATTAATATTTACAGGAACACCAGGAATCATTGCCATTTTTCTTATATCTACTTCTAAAGATGAAAGATAAGAAATGTAATCAATATAAGCATCAATTTTAGCTGATTGCTCAGTCACTTTTTTATCAAGTGCTTCTATCTGTTTATCTTTGACTTCTGAAAGTGTGTAAAGGTTTTTACTTGATAATATGTTTAGAGAGTTTTTTAAATTTGAATAATCAACAAAAAAATAGGAAAGAGAAATCAATGAAACTACTAAAATAGAAATAAGAAAATAAACATAACTATTTCTAATCTTTAAGATTTTAACTTTTCCTCTTGTGTTTGGCACTATAATTATTGAAATCTCTTTATCTTTCTTCTTAGTAGCCATTTTTTAAATTATATTAACTTACTTTAAATTTGTCAAGTGGGTAAAACCAACTATTATAAATCTTATAAAATTCATTACTTTTAATTAAATTTTCTAAACTCATATTAATTTTTTCAAGAAGTTCACCATCTTCAGCTCTTAAAAGAATAACATATTCTTTTTTATTTAAAACATCATTAACAATTTTTATTTTTTTATACATTTTTGTATAGTACGATGCAGAAGAAAATTTTGTTACTATAGCATCATATAGAACATATTGCATATCTTTAATACAGGTTTCAACGCAGGATTCATAATCAATGGTTTTTATCCCTTGGACATTATTATTTAATATAGGAATTATAGATTTATCTGTAACTAAAATCCTTTTATCTTTTAACGAAGAAAATCCTTTTATTCTATTATCATTTTCTCTAACCAATATCACATAACCATCTATAAAATATGTTTTCGAGTAGATAATCTTTTCCTTATCTTCTATATTATTAACAAAATCTTTGCTTATTGATGAAATAACCAAATCAACATCAAAATTTAAAAGAGATGAAATAAGATTTTCTTTTTCAACATTCAATATAACAGGTGTTGTTAATAAATCTTTTGATATTCTTCTTATTAAGTCCATTTCAAAACCTGATTTATTAGTTCCTTCAACAAATGAAAGTGGTTTGTTGTTTAAATCTGTTCCAATCATCAAAACACCTTTTTTCGAAACTTTTTCATTTGTTGTATATTTTAGATATATCTCTACAACAGATTCATTTTCAATAATATCGACCTGTTTTTCTTCAGTTACAAAACCCTCTTTGTAAAATTTTAAACTATATGTTTTTTTCTCAAATGGATATGATATTATAAAATCACCTGATTCATCACTCTCAAATGTTAAACCAAGTTCATCTATAAAAATAGTTACATTAGAAATTGGATTTGAATTTTCGTCTAATACTCTTCCTTTAATAACAGAATTTTCAACTTTTTGTTCACACCCTGTTAAAACAAGGATTATTAATAAAAATAGAACTATTTTTTTCATAAATTAATTTATTGTATAACCAGATGAAAGTATTGGTGTTGGTGTTTTAGTTGTTGTAACTAATAAATTATATGTACCAACTGATGGAGGGTTTTTTATTGAACAAAAATATGAAAAAGATATATTGACACTTCCTTCTGCGGGGACATTAACTGGTAAATAGAGTAGAATTGATCTTGAGGATAGATAAATAACTGGATAAGAGGTTAATGGAACTCCATTAATTGAAACATATGATGGATAAATAAAAGATGGAAGAGATGTCCCATTTGGAAAAGTGATCATTATGTAATCACCAGTAGAAAGTGAAACTAAAGGTGAAAGATTGAAAGATATGAAATATGAAGCTTGATACCCTGCGGTTGGAGGAGATACAAAAACCTGAGGTTGATTTATTACAGAAGTTGGTGGCGCATAACTGTTAATATATGCAAAACCTGTTATTCCTAAAGATATAACTTCGCATTTTAATGTTACTGATTGATTTGAAGTTAATGTAAAATATATTGTTTGAGAATTTGATGAAGGTGTTATATATCCATTTCCAGATATAATTGTCCATTGATATGTCACTCCATAAATTGGATTTCCATAATTTTCATATGCCTGTGCAGAAAACATTTTTGATTCGCCAATAGACATTGATGTATTGTTTGGAGTTATTAAAACTGTATTTAAATATGGATAATATGGATATGGATAGTATGTTGTATTAATATAAGAACTGCCAAAAATAGATTTCGGTGGTGAACCATAAGAAGATGAACAGTTAATTATTGCAGTTCCAGAAAAAGCTGGATTGAGAGTAAAAGTACAAAGAGAAGTATCTGATGGTGAAACAACTAAAGGGCCAGCAATAGAGGGATAAACACTCCAGTTAAAAGTTAAACCAGATAAAACTAAACCAGCATAATCATATCCAGTTGCTTTAAATGTTTGTGTTGGATTTGAATATGATAATGTAACATTTGATGGAGAAATTAAAATTTTATCAACATTTAATGGTGGCGAAGTTGCATTTATATATGCGAAGTTATAAATTCCCCATCCTGCTACTTCACATTTTATAGTTACAACACCAGAATAACTACCAAGAGTGAAGTTTAAATTTTTTGTATCTGATAAAATTGTAAAAGTTCCTGATGAAATTGGGCTAATTGTCCAGATATATGTTAGGTTAGGAATTGGATTTCCTAAACTATCATATGCTTGAGCAGAAAAGGTCTTACTATTTCCAGAAGTTAGATTTATATTATTTGGAGTTATGATAACATTGTTTACTGTATATGGGTAATATGGATACGGGTATGGATAATATGAATTTATATAAGATAGTCCATAATTTCCAGTTCCTAAAACTTCACATTTAATTGCAACAGAACCAAATGAGGTTAATGTAAAATATCCATTTTGGTCAATAACTCCGTTTCCTGTGCCAGGTATCAAGCTCCAGTAAAAAGAAACACCTGAAACTAAATTCCCATAAATATCATATGCCTTACTAACAAAAAGTTGAGAAGCACCAACATTTAAATTTATATAATTTGGGACAACTTCAACTCTTGAAATAACAGGTGGAGTTGGATATTGAGGTTGAGAGACAATAAGAAATGGTTGTGAAAAAGATGGACCATCAAGTGTAATACCTGTTGAAGTCATTGTTATAACTTTAGCCATATATGTACCAGATGGAGTTGAAGGATTTTTTACACCACTAATTCTAATTTTAAAACTCCCTAAAGTTGTTTGATTATTAGTTACAGGTATTACTATTTGAGAACCACCAATGACAACACCGCTACTTGAGGAAGATATACCTGAAGCAGTTACTGGAATCAATGAAACAAAATTAGAATATGTCAAATCAAAACCAGATGGGAATTCAATGTAAATTTTATCTCCAGAGATTAATAAATTTCCTCCACTATTATCTATTAATATCTCCCAATTTGCGTTTGTACTGTTTATTAAATTATCAACACCTGGATTAACTGGATTAACTTTAACTTCTCTTAAATTATTTGCAGAAACAACCCCTGAAAAAGAGAGGAGAAGTAAAAAAATCATAATTAAACTAATCACACTTTTTCTCATAAGACCCTCCTTTAGGATATTATAACACAAAGGGGAGAGATATCTCTCCCCTTATTAAAAAACTATGAATTCTATAGGGTTACTGTTACTTTTTGCTCCTTACTATTCCAATCAACTACAGCATTAAAAGCCTCAGAAATAAATCTAATTGGAACAAAGGTTCTTCCTTCTTTAATCAATGGTGGAGCATCAAGTTTAACATCTTTTCCATCAACCTTTGCAGTATAAACTCCAATAGTTAATTCAATTGTTTTAGAACCCCATGTAATTTTAACTGTTCTTGTTGTTTCGAACCATTCAACTTTAGCACCAAATGCCTCTGATATGAATCTAATTGGAACCATAGTTCTACCTGGTGGAAGAATAAATGGAGTTACTGATTTATTGTCAGGATCAACAAAAGTTGATTCATCATCAATTTGTGCTTCTGGTTTTCCAATCCATAGAAGTATCGTTTGTTTATGAATAAAGTTTGAGGTTGCCTTCCCAATATTTCCTGCAGGGTCAGTTGCTGTTGCTGTTATTCCGATAAATCCAGGTGGTAATTTTGTTAAATCAACTTCAAATTTTCCCTGACTATCAGAATTAACATCACCTTCAAATATTGCTCCAATGATCCCTGTTATTTTTAGATTAACTTTTGAATTTGGATCTGTCTCACCAGTAACTTTTATATTTCTTGTAGTTACAACTTGACCTGAGGATGGCGAGGTAATTTTCACAACTGGAGGAGTTGTATCAAGATAAATTTTAAATGAAATTTCTGCACTGTTACCTGCAAGATCTCTTCCTTTGACAACAAGAATATTTTCTCCCTCTTTAACAGTTATAGTTAAACTCCATCTCAAACCAGCACCTTTTGTCATCTTCTCATTATTCAATGTTGCATCAAGAAGGTCTTCCTGGGATGAAATAACAACTGTAACCATTTTATCCTTAACAAAACTTCCATCTTTTGGCTCAACCAAAGATATGACTGGTTGAACTGTATCAACTTTTATCTCAACTGTATGTTCATCTTCAATGTTTCCAAATTTATCCTCAGCATAATAGTATAATTTGTTTACTCCTTCAGGTGCAGTTAATGGACCTGTATAAAGTTTGTATTGATCACTTCCCCATTTATAATAAATTTTTGGAGATGTATCATAATTTGATGCTGCTGTAATTGTTATAACAGGTTTTGTTATGTAGTAACCTGATAAACCATTTGATGTTGCTGGATCGATTTTATGAGATGAAGAAGGTGGTTGATAAATTGTGAATACATCTGATTCAACTGGTGTCTGTTCTGTTGTTGTAGAAAGTTTTATCTTATAAGTTGATGATGGAGAACTTGGATTCTTAATTCCAGCATCCTCAGTTATAACAACATTAACTGTTGAATTTGGAAGAATCTCTTTTGGAGTTGTAATTCCAATCTTAAGTGTCAGCTCTTTTTGCGTTACTGCAGGAAGCCCATCAACAGTAACAGAGCCAGAAGGAATTGTTCCTGAAATAATAGTTCCCCCTGGAAACTCTATCCATATCTTGCTACCAATGCTCAAACCGCCAAGTGTACCTGTCTTAAATGAAATTTCCCATCTTGCAACTTTATTTATTGTTGGTGGATTTACACTGCATTTAACTTCTTTTATTTGTGATTCTAATAATATATCAAAAAGAGGTGAATCAACAGGAGTACTATCCTGAGATGTATAAACAGTTAATTTATATTTTCCAGCTTTTGCTGGATTCTTAATTTTAGAATCTTTACTTATTATAATTTCAACTGGTCCTGCTTTTGCAAAATCTCTTGGAGTTACCATTGTTATTGTTCTTGTTCCAGAATCTATTGTAGGAGCATCAGTTAAAGCAGTTCCACCAACAGTAATTAAATTAGGAGATATATTTGGAGGAACATCAAAACCAGATGGGAATATCAGTGTTATTGTATGAACATCTTTTACAAGAGCATTTGAAATCTTAAATCCAACTGTGATATCACCATATGAGTTTGCACCTGGTGGATTAATAGAGACAGTAACATTTACAACACTTGTTTTTGATGTAATTGAATATGCAGTTGAAAGTTTATGAGTTGGATCTTTATCTGTCCATAGTTCAATCTGATAATTTGTTCCTGTTGTTGATGGATTTTTAAGTTTTGCTTGACTTGTGAATTTAATTGTAACTTCAGAACTTGCTCCTATTTCAACTGGTGTAATCAATGTAACTTCCCTTTTTGGAACATCAATTGATGGTGGTGAAGTTAAAGCTACAGTATTTATCTGTATATTTAGAGCATCAATCACTCCAGGTATTTCAGTACCAGTTGGGAATTTTATGTAAATTTTATCTATATTTGAAAGTAATTGACCAACTGTTGATGTTTTAAATGTTATTGTATATTCAGAAAATGCTGATGCAGAGGTCGGATCAATTGAAACTTTTACATCAGAAACAGTTGTTAAAGTAATTGTTACTTTTGGTAGAGTTGCGATTGAACTAAAACTACCTCCTGGTCCTTTTGTTTTAACATCAAATGTGTAATCACCAGTTGTGGATGGACAGGTTACTTTTTTATAATTTATTGTTATTGTTCTATCCTTAGGCATTATATTTATTGGAATATTTATTGTATAACCAGATATTGTCCAATCTCCTATCGTTACACCTGAACCTGCTGTTATTGAAATATATCCTTCACCAGCAGGTGATGTTTTTTGTGGGGAAGAAAAAGCACTCGGAATAGTTATTTGTATCTCTCCACCATCCATCGTTGCTTTTGATGTAAAGGTTAAAGTAAAATCTTTATTTGTCTCTCTTACAAAAGCACTATCAGGAGAAATTTTACACTCTCCACTTCCATCAACAGAAACTCTAATTGTTTGTGTCCCATCTCTTAATCCAGTAGCTTTTGCAGTTAAGGTATGTAGCCCTGGTGATGTATCTTTATAATAAAATGTCACTTGATTTTGACCAGAAGGAATTGTTACCGAATAACTACTTGAGGTACTCCAAGTATTTTTATCTGTTGAAAATCTTCCTGTTGTTGAACTTGAAGTAAGATTAACAGTCACATTTGCTGATGAAGTAACTGGGTTTCCATCCTGATCCTGTATCTGAACCTTTATATCACCTGATGCTGTTTCAATTGGAATAACCTGCTCACTTGTTATGAAAGCAAGTTTATTTCCCTCTTTCACTTCAAAAACATTACTTGTCCCTGAAATTGTACTACCATAAATTGTTGTTTGAACAGTTAAAGTAACCCCTGTTGCTCTTTGTGAAATTTTAACATTATCTGTTGCTGTACCATTAGTCATAGTAAGAGAACTTTTATCAATCTTATCATTTCCAAGAGAACAGGAGAGTGATAGTGTACCACTCCAAGTTCCTGGTGCTCCTGATGGAGTTTTTGCTTTAACTGTAATTGAAAATGTAACATCAACATATTGAGGTGATGAGATAATTGGTTCAAAAACAAGTTGTGAGAAAGGAAGTATTGTAAATGGATCAGAAAATCCAGTTTTACTACTATAAGTTGCTTGAACTCTTATGTTTTGACCTTCTCCATTTATCTTTACATTTCCACTCCACATACCACCAACAAAATTAGCTGTTGTTGGAGTAATTGTTCCTGCAGTTGATGATAGATTAACTGTTCCATTAAAACCTGTTACAATATCACCATTTATGTCAACTGCTTGAATTGAGACATAGATATTTTCATTCTTATATTGAGGAGATGAAATTGTAGAGAATCTGAAACTTTCAACTCCACCTGTAACCTGAAATGCATTTGAAGTTCCCATTGCACTTGTTGTTGAATCATAGCAAGTTAAAACAACTGATGGGTTTGGTGTTGTAAGAGTTACATTTCCAGTATAAACTCCATTTATAAATGTAACTGATGTTGGTGAAATTGTTCCAGCACCAGTTGATGCAGAAAGTGTAGCACTTCCATTATAATTTGTAACAGGTGAGTTATAATAATCAACTGCTCTAATTGTTATTGAAAATGGAGTCCCAGCAATTTTTGGCGAAGATATAGTATCAAATATAAATTTTGTTGGAGCATTATCAGCAACAGTAAACCAATTTGAAACCCCAAATTGCCATGGAGTAATAGTTCTTATAGCTTTAATTCTTACTTGTGGACTTGGAGAATTTAATGATACATTCCCTTCCCAAACTCCATTAACAAGTTGAATAGGATTACCTCCTGATACACTTAAAACAATAGAAGTACCATCATTTGTTTCTGCTGATAATGATACTAATTCATTATTGTTTAATAATGTATTTCCAACCATATCTTTTACAGAAAGTTTTATAGAAAATTGTACATTTTTAACTTGTGGACCAATTGTTGCAAACTCATAATGATCAATTGTGCCATAAACTGGAAATTGATTAGAAGTCCCAGTTTTATTTAAAGTTGTATCAGTTGCAATTATTGTAACAGCGGTTCCCGGGTATGTTATAGTAACGCTTCGAGTTACATTTCCGTTATTTGGAGAACCATCATCAAAACTTACTGTATTCGGAGTAATCTTATCAATTCCAAGTGAACATGTCAAATTTACTGTACCTTTATATGGAGCTGCGTCTGCAAAATCATCAATTAAATTTCCCCACTGATCCTCAGCAAAAATTGTAACCGAAAAAGCTATATTTTGTTCTACATAAGGTGAAATGTTTGAAAATCTAAAATGGTGTAAATCTCCATGCCATATATCAATAGCGGGTGAATATCCAATTTGTAATCCATCATGATTTTGTGCTTTAATATATGCATCATCATAAGATTTATAAATTGTAACTTGAATTGTTTTAGATGTTTCATTATTGAATGTTACTGATGATGGAGATATAAGAGGTGATGGTGGTGGTGAAATTGGAATGTCTCCAGCCTTAACTAAAGAAAGATCTACTGTTCCACTAAATTTTGTTAAATTTTGATATAAATCAAGACAATTCAAAACCAATGGAAACGATTGACCTGCGACTTTTATTCCAGCAACTGGAACCTGTATATCAAAAGAATTTAAAGGACCTCCATTAACAGTAAAAGTTGAAGATGTACCGGAATATGGAGCTGATGTAACAGTTATAAATGTTGTTTCTGCCTTAAATAATGTAACATTAATTGCTTCAGATACTCCATTTGTAAAATTTATATTAGGAGAATATGGTGGTGTGTTAACTCCATGGAAATTGGGATTAGTAACTCCATCAGGTGCCTGCCCTGGTCCACTAAAAGTGAGAGTGTATGGTCCATTCCAAGTATTAACGACATTGTTGTATGCATCACAAAATCTTACTCTTATTTGAAAACTAACACCTGCTGTTTGAACTTGAGGTGAACCACTATTTCCTTTTCCACTTTCAAAAGTTTCACCAGGTAATGTAATAATAAATTGTGTAGTAGTTCCTGGATTTACTGTTATACTTTGAGTTGCTGATGTTAATCCTGTAGCAGATGCTGTTATTGTCCATGTTCCAGCGGTTTCATCATAATAGTAAAAATCAGCCTTATCACTTCCATCTGGTATTGTAATAGATGTTATAGGAGAACCTCCATATGATAAAGCAAATTTTCCTTTTCCAAAAGGGGACGTTGTTGAAAGATTTACAGTTGTGGTTCCACTTGTTACAGGATTATTTGAAGCATCTTGCCTCTGAACAGTTAGAGGGCCAACCCATGTCCCAGCATTCATCCACCAAGGTGGAGCAGGTGCTGAAAATACAAGTTTTGTTGCAGGTGGTGTAGTTGTTACATTAACTGTTGGTTGAACTGATATATTTGTTAATTTTTGACCAGATTCAACCCTTGATTTTGTTGTAAAAGTTTTTACACCTGTTGTATTTGGTGCAGTCACATTATCATATTTTATTTTAATCCAACCACCTGTTGTAATTGATAAAAATCTTACTCTTATATCCATTCCAGAAATTACAGCATTATATTGTGATATTAATAAATCATCGACCCAGATTGTTCCACTTGAAGTTCCAAAATAATCATTTACATAAATAAAACCATATGTTTTAACATTTGCTATACCTGCAATTGCTATTTTTACATATGTCCAAGTATTAGCTGAAATTGAACCTATTGGATAAGTTATTGGAGTTGATAAATCGTTTGCATCGTCAAAAGCAAATTGAATAGCTCCTGATGGAACATATATTGAAGATCTTATCCAGAAACCAACAGTAGTATAACTAGACCAATCTTCAGCTGCAAGAAGTTGATAATATATTCTGTCATCAATAGTCGCACCTGCAGCAACTGTAATTTTTAGAGATGAACCTTCTTTTCTTGTTGAAGTGTCAGCAGATATGGATAAATTAGCTGTGGATGAAAACCAACTTGAAGAAGAATCCATGTTATTAACTAATTTTGCATAATAAACATCAGGAGATGATGGTAAATCTATTGAAACAAACCCAGTTCCAACTGGATCTGAAGTTTGCGGAGTGCTAAAACCAGAGGGTACTGTTATTGATATTTCTCCGCTTTCCATTGGTTCTGCTGCTGTGAAAGTAAAATAAAATGTTTTACCTGTCGAATTCTGTACAACGGATGTTGGATCTACTACACAAGTACCTGAACCCGCTGCTCCGAAGGATAGTTTTAATGGGTATGAAAATATTAAAATTAGAAGAAGTGGAAGGATTAAACTTAATTTAAATTTTTTACTCATAAAATTTCCTCCTTTTTATCATTTTTTAAATTATACTTTTTATATAAAATCTTTATAGATTTCATCTTGTCTTTCTATGGTGCTGGATAGGTTATTGTAATTTCACTTGAAAATGGATCCCAGTCAACCTTTGCACCAAATGTCTCCATTATGAATCTAATTGGGACAAATGTTCTATCATTAATTATTACTGGAGGAGCATCAAGTTTAACTGGCAATCCTTCAATATAAGCAATATTAGATCCAATTCTTAAATCTATCCTTTTAAGATTAAAAATAATTGAAACTCTTTCATCATCAAATGAGATATATCTATACTCTACAGTTGCACCAAATGCTTCAACAATAACCCTTAGTGGCACCATTGCTCTTCCACTTTTAGCATCAATCCAAGGGGCTGCTTCAATTTCAATTGGCCTATCATTTACATAAACTGTTTTTGAACCAATCTTTATCTTAACAATTGTTCTTTTTACATATTTAACAGGTAGATAAATTGAGTTACTATTTCCAGCTTTATCAACAGCAACAATTTGAATAGAGTTATTACCTTCTTGTAGTCTAACAGTGTAAGAGAATTTTCCTTGAGAATCGTAGCTAACTGGAACTCCATTGATTGTTAGGTTTGCACCAACCTCAACCTCTCCTTTAACTTCAAGAGTTTCTGTATATACTTCCATCCAACTTGAAAGTGATGAATCAAGTTTAAGGAATGGAGGTGATGTATCAAG
>ENA-UPTA01000637-UPTA01000637.1-activated-sludge-metagenome-genome-assembly--contig:-NODE-637-length-40928-cov-6.469797_pt1 | contig 40928 bp, 34 predicted proteins | sample MGYA00238184_ERZ773361 | MGnify/ENA primary metagenome ERZ773361 (study PRJEB29100, sample SAMN05720205) | activated sludge metagenome | isolation source: anaerobic digester from wastewater... | reverse complement strand
GAGGCATCGCCCGACCAATTGCTGAACGTATACCCCGTATCCGCAGCGGCCTGCAGGGTCACCACCTCGCCATACGCATAGCTGACCTTGTCAGGACTCCGGCTCACCGAACCCCCGCTGGCGGTGACGGCCAGGGTGTAGGTTTGCAGCGCAGGATACTCGAATGCTCCTGCATCCGGCGCGAGATTCTGGGGAACGACGCGCCCATCGAAGTCGCGCGTCAGGCCCACATCGAGACCACTGTCAATTGCCGGCGACGTCGGCTGAAGATGGTAGTCGCCGTTCAGCAGGTCAATCATCCGCGGATCGACGAAGCGGCTGTTTTGACCGAGGTTGAACGGCGATCTTCCCTCTTGCCACCAGATGTTGCTGTCGAAGTCGCTGCCCGTGCCTGCGTAAGTCACATTCCAGTACCCAACAAACCCCGTGGGTGATCCGTATGTAGAAATCACGATGTTGTTCTTGACGCGCAGGCCGCTGGTGCCCGGGTATACCATGATTGGGCATCCATCGCTCACATGCGCAATCACGCAGTTGTAAATCGCAGTGTCGGTGCAGGCGGCACTACCGCCGCTGGTATCTCCGATCCCGATTGAATGGCGGCCCGAGTTCTCTATGATCGAGTATCTTATCGTGAGGTTGTGAGTGCGACCGAACGTGATGCCAAGATTGTCGTTGTCATGGATGTAACATCTGTCGATTAGAATCGTATCCACGAATGCCCCGATGGCCATCCCATCGCGGCTGTTGTAGGATTCACAATTTCGAATTGTTACGTTGCTGCCTCCGCCAACGTCAAACGCTTGTTCTCTGAAGTTCCAGCCGACGTTGTTCTCCAAGAGGAAGTTCGCGCCGACATCGTAGTCATCGTCGTCCGGGTGAATCGTTATGCCGTCATTGCCTACGCCGTGGAGGATGTTGTTCCGGATGATCCCGTTTGCTGCTTTCGAGGTCTCACTACCCATGATCGCAATGCCCGAATTGGCACAACCGGCCACATGGCAGCCCTCGATGATGAATGTGTCGCAGTATCGCACGACAATCCCATTGCTCGCCACAGATGTTGCGTTGCAGTCGGATACCCAGAAGTGGTCCGTTCCAATTGTCGCGCATGCGATTGCAGCGCCTACTCCAGCGGTCTGGCGTGCGTCCAGATTGTCGATGTGAGTATAATCCACGTTGTGGGCAACAATGGTGATCGGGCCATAGCCGTCGAAGGATGGATCGTGAGAAATAGTGGGTTTGTCGCCCGTACCGTAGGCCCCGAAAGTCAGGTAATCCGTCAGACCGGTCTTGCTGACCCGTAGGGCGGCTCCAGTTCCAGTAGCCCATGTTTCGCCCCGTTTGAAGAGCACGGAATCCCCCGCGGCGAGACTCGACATTGCGGAGTTGACTCTCGCGACGGTCTTCCAGGCTGTTCCCGGACTCGTGCCGTTGTTGCCGTCATCTCCACCGGTGGCGTCCACATAGTATGTTGCCCCGTATGCATTCCATTCGCACACACCGAGTATAATGATGGCCCATGCTACTGCACGGCGAATGCGTCTGTCTTGAAATCCCATAATCCCCACAACGAACAATCAGGCACCACTGCGGATACTGGGCGGAATTCTGTGGCAAGCTTCTGAAGGGCTCGTTTCAGTCCGAATAAAGCATAAGAAACCTCTGGCTGACTTGACAACGCGCGGGATATCGTCTATCGGGATGACATCGCATTCCGCCGGAGGCAATACACCGGCACGCGAATACCGCGTCCCCCTTGCCAAGAGCCGTCGAACAGGTGTGTGGCGCACGGATTCACCCGCGTGCAACATGACTTCGCTCAGGCCGCTGGCAGAGGCAAGATACCAGGGCGAAGCCGCAGGGATGCAATGGCCTCTGCTGGACGTGGCTGACAGATATCCACGTCCCGGAAGAAAGACATCGAAAAATACGTGTTTCTACGTATTGCCCCCTGCAACAACGACGCTTAATTGAGGTGAAGACTGTGCTGGCGGCACGAGGCCGCCGGTGTCTATGTGAGCGATCGTGGACGAGAGATGATGCTGAAAACAAGGACGTGCATGTTTTCCGCCCAGCAGTGGGCCGATCTGAAGAAGGATCTGTCGCTGCCGCCGCGACAAGCCGATGTGCTGGAACAACTTCTCATGGGGCATTCCGACAAGCAGATTGCCTGTTATCTCCGGATGTCCGTGTCCGCTGTTCGCTCTCATCTGAATCGCCTTTTCCGGCGGCTTGATGCCCAGGACCGATCTGAGCTCATCGTCGCCGTGTTCTCGTACTTCCTGCAACAGCATACGTGATGGGATTGTCGTCATTCATGACGATGGCAAGATTGACAGCTTGCAGGAGCATGGCGACATCGTGAGAATTCTCTATCGGATACGAACCCTGCACCAATGTGCTGTATTTCAGCGCGCAGCGGTTTCTGCAGGAGCGCCGTGAGGATAGTGGGAGATCACCCCCCCATGGCTGCTGTCGGACTTGGCCGTGGCCATTTCAGACAGAAGTGGGCAGGAAGGTGGATGTACGCGTTCTCGATCTCGAGGGCAGAAGGGAGGAAGAAATGGTGTTCACACGCCGGGGATGTGGCTACGTTGTCGGACTCCTCTGTTTGGTGCGGGTCGTTCCGGGGCTCAGTGCGGGGCTATCTCCTGACGAGGCGGTCCATCTGATCGCCGACTATCTGGTGCAGAACCAGGTATCCCAGGGACCTGACGAAGGCACCTGGCCGGATGAGTTGGACTTCCTGGGGCCGACGACATCTGGTATGGCCGACGCGTACGACTGGACGGGTGCGGAGGAATACCATTTTCGGGCCGAATCGGCAGCGCACTATCTTCTGCACGCTGCCGATGAGCAGGGCAACCTGCTGGGCGACGAAGCGTACGCAATTGTCCGCATGAGTCAGGTGAGCGGTTTTGTCCTCGAAGGTCCATATTGGGACTACTGGTGGGCGGCGCTGGCGGAATTCTACCATAGCCTGAGACGGGAGGGATATGAGGGCTCGACGCAGGCCTATCTTCACTGGTTTGACGACCTTGACCCCTCCATCAACGTGTTCTACTTCGCGCATCACGTGGTCGCGGCCTACTATGTCGATGATATCGACAAGGAGCTGTGGCGGGATGCACTGATCGCCGAACTGTCCCGCGTGGATGATATGTCTGCTTTTCCAGTCATGGCGCTCGGTACGGCTACGTGGGCCCTCGCGGAGATCGACCATCTGGATGACACGGCTGTGACGTTGGATGCCAACTCTCCTTGTTGGGGCGGTGTTGTTCTCCGCGACCTGCCCGCGCTTCTGCTGACGCACCAGGTGCCGGAGGGAGAGTTTTACAGTGGCAGTTTCTACTGGCGTTTCGACCATCTGGCGGAAGGTAGCCGCGCCGGATACACGGAAGATGCCGTGTACAGCACAAGAGGACTGGCCGCAGCAGCCTCCCTTGAGGTGAATCTTCAGAATAAGGACATGGAACAGGCGCTCACAAGGGCGGAGCAGGCGCTGCTCCAGGGAATCGACCCGATAGGAGCGGTCTATGAGCACCTGTCCCAGCAAGGGGAGATGCGCTATGCGTTCTGCGGCGAGATGCTTGAGGCGTTATGGAGTGTGAAACAGTATCGGGCGGCACAGGCAGATTCTCTGGCGACTGATGGAGAATCTGCAGGGGAAGCTGAGGACTGACAGACGCAAAGCATGTGCTGTTAAGCGTGGGGCGGAAAATATGTCCCACATCCTGAAGGAACGTGGGCTTGAGAGAAAGGGAGGTGACCGATTATGATTCAGAAGAAGATGCGACGGTGGGCAAATGGAAAGGTGGTTGTGCTGGCGGTGATCGTGTGTGTCGTGCTGGCGATCTTGGGTTCGACCGTGTATGCAGCCCCGCAGCCGAAGGGAGCGACAGGATCGCAGGCGGTGGTGATGCTCCATCCGTTCACCCTGCAGGTCGTCATGGTCTCCAGCACACAGCCGGTCATAAGAGCCGCAGGCTCCGGCGTGTTTGCGAGGGCGAGTGGCAGACTCGTGATTCGGACGCCACGCAGGCCACCTGTCCGCAGCGCATACAGACCCTTCCTATGACGCACCGCGGGACGGATTCAACGAGCTGACGAGGCATCAGGTACTTGATGGCACGGCCCTGTCTGCAAGGCTGGTGAGCCAGACACAGGGGGGGATGCCGTCAGCGGTCCGGTGATTGTCTGCATATGAGAATATGCTGGCGCTGAGGGTCTGTTCGCAAGTAAACCAGCCAGATGGTGCTTCGGGGAAGGCGGGGCGGAGGGTGTCTTGGCACAGACAACGAGGCACGTCGTCGGAGAAGAAGATGGATCGCAGCGGGATGAAAAGGAAGCGTGTAGACGGGGCGCGCGCAGCGACGAAGGGCGCGCTCGGAACGTGTGACACGACACGACCGGCGAGGTTCAAACACGGGTTGGTATCGCTGGTGGTTCTGTGTGGCGGGGTGATTTCCTTGCTGATGAGCGGTTGTGGTGATCGCCTCCGCGACGCTTCGGCGCAGGAACGGGCGGCCTTCCAGAGCGCCGGTGTGGTCGGCCCGTCCGTGGATATGGAGCGCATCCTGCAAGCCAAGATCCCCATCGGGCCGTATCGAGTGGTGCCGGGCGATATTCTGCAAATGGAGATCCCCAGGGTCTTGGACTCTCAACTGTTGACGACTGGCGTATCGGGCGAGGGGCGAGCCGTCTACAACTGCCGGGTGAACGATGATGGGAAAGTGCTGCTCCCCATCATTGAATGGGTGGCGGTCGCGGGCAAATCGCTGGGTGAGATTGAGTCTGCGGTCGTAGCCCAATACTACCCCAAGTACGCGAAAGTACTGCTCCCTGTGTATGTGAGTGTACTGCAGCACCGCACGTGTCGGGTGTCCGTCGTGGGAGCAGTGGCGAGGCCGGGCATCTATTCGCTGCGCCACGATCAGATGTCGCTCGTGGCCCTGTTGATGGAAGCGGGCGGGATCACCGAAGGGGGGGCCGTTGTCATTCGCCTCTCCCACCAGGATCAAGCGGATCGGTCGGCCGTTGGCTTCCAGACATCGAATTCACGCCGACGCGAAGGTGGGGAGATCGTGGGTGCGAGCCCTTTCGTGGCGTCCCTGGGCACGCCTGTAGTCAGCCGCAGCCAGCTTGGGGGTGCAGCCGGGGGTCGGGCGGCTTCCATGCCGGCGAATCGGGGAGAGGACAAGACGTTGGTCCTGCCGGTGAAAGGACTGAACATCCCCTTTGCCGATCAAGCTCTTGAAGAAGGAGATTCGGTGGTAGTGGAGGGACCTTCCGAGCAGTACATCTCGGTCGTGGGCCTGGTCACGCGGCCGGGTAATATGCCCTGCCTGCCGGATTCCCGACACACGCTCATCCAGGCCATCGCGTTCGCCGGGGGGCTGGATTTGATCGCGGCTCCTCGATACGTCAGCGTCTACCGGCTGATGTCGGACGGCCAGGTGGCCAGCGTCACGCTTCAACTCGTGAATCCGAAGAACGAAAAGCAACTCGCGCAGTCGCTGGCAATGGCGTTGAGGCCGGGGGATGTGGTGTCGGTCGAGCACACACCTCGTACCCGCGCCAATGTGGTCTTCGACAGGTTCTTCCGGACCAGTCTGGGCATAGGAATGTACATCGATCCGCAGGACATCTTGGGGGGCAACGGCAATGACTGAGCCGGGCCGGGCGTGGCAGTTACCGGTTCCCTCGGATAGCGGGGCGGGCGCTCGTATGCCCCGCCCACCCCAAGGGGGGCCTGCACGCTATTTCGGCCAGGCCGCCGTGCCCGGCGCCACACCGCAGAACCTCCTGACGGTTGCCTGGCGCAGCCGATGGATCATCCTGGTGTGCATCCTGGTGACGCTCGTGGGCGGATTCATCTACATCAAGACGGCCACGCCCATGTACACGAGCACGTCCAAACTCTATCTGGATTACGTTGATATCCGGCCTTCTGCCGTGGTGGACTCGAGCGGACCTCCGCAGGTGGAACGGTATCTCTACACTCAGGCGGAATTGATCAAATCCCGGCCCATTCTGGCCATGGCGGTCCAGGCGCTTGAGGATGAGCGGTTGCGTGCGTTTGTCGACGTGAAGGTCCCCATTGCGTTCGTCGACAAGAACCTCAAGGTCGAAGTCGGCAGGAGGGACGACATCGTCAGCATTTCGTTCAAGTCACCGTATCCTGTGGAGACGGCACAGATCGTCAACAGGGTTGTCGAGGCATACATGACCTCTCGTTCCGAGCATGAGCAGCGGAACGCGGCACAGGTGCTCAGGATCCTGCAAGGCGCTGAGGCGAGCAAGAACGAGGAACTTGCCGCAAAGGAGAAGGAACTCGCGGACTATCAGGCGAACCACACGCTCTTGACGCTCGGATCTGACGAGAGGGGCACCTTGGTACAAAGGCATCTGGAGGAACTGCAGATCGCGTGGGTACGAGCGCAGAACGCGGTGATGGAGGCCGAGTCGTTTCTCGATGGGGTGAAGCTGTTTACCGATGATCCGCGCGCGCTGCGTCAATACGTGCAGGGAGGAGGAAACATCCCCGGGCTCAGCGGCGCCGCGGCAGACCGGTTGCCCTTGGAGAACAGGCTTACGGAGCTCGACCTGCAGATTGAAGAGTTGTCCGCGAAGCTGACGCCGGATCATCCCAGCGTTGCTGCACTCACCGCCCAGCGTGATCGAATCCGGACGCAGCTTGAGAAACTCGACGCGGATGTCGTGAGCGCCGTCCTTGCCTCCGCAGAGCGGCACCATGCTGAAGCGAAGAGCAGTGAGGCGCAAATCGCCGCACGGTACAGGGAACTCGAGGAGCAAGCCGGGACGATCAATCTGGAGTTGCAGCAGTATGTGCAGCTCAGAGCCACCATCGATCGATTGACACAGGATGCCCAGGGGCTCGCACAACAGGTTCAGGAAATCGGCAGGATCGTGAATGAAGACGTAGGGCAAGTGAGAATGTCGATTCTGGAGCCGGCCTCCGTCGCCATGGAGCCCTCGGAGCCGCAGAAGGGCAAGATCATGGCCATGGCGATGATGATGGGGGTGTTGGTCGGTGGAGGAATCGCGGTCGCCCGCGACTGGCTCAGCCAGGTGATTCGCTCGGTGGACGAGATCTCCGCGATGCTTGGCCTACCCGTTCTCGGCACGGTGCCGGCGATGCCTCGCCGACAACCGCTTCAGACTCGCGGCCAGAGGGTCTTCCTGCAACCTGATTCCCAGGAGGCCGAGGCGTTCCGGACCATCCGGACGGCGGTTCTGTTCAGCGCTCCAAAGGACAGGGCGAAGACTCTTCTGGTCACCTCGCCGGCCTCCGGCGACGGCAAGTCCACTCTCGTGAGCAATCTGGGGATTGCGATGGCGTCCGCGGGGCACAAGACCATCATTGTGGATGCCGACCTGAGAAAGCCGATGCAGCACACCATATTCGGAGTTGACCATCGCAAGAAGTCATTGAGCAGCGTGTTTGCCCGGCGAATGAGGCTCCGAGACGCGATCCAATCCACAGGCATCGGGCGACTGAGCCTGTTGACCTGCGGCGAAGGATTCTCCGACCCGGCGGAAGTGCTCAGCGGCACGATGTTTGCGACCCTGCTCAAATCGCTTGCCGAGGCATATGACAAGGTCTTGATCGACGCCCCCCCTGTCGTCGTGGTTACGGACGCGCAGATCCTCGGCGCCCGCAGCGATTCCACGGTCCTCGTGGTGAAGGCGGACAAGACCACCGGAAAGATGGCGCGACACGCGATTGACGCGCTGCAGCGGGTGGGTGCCCATCTTCTCGGTGTTGTAGTCAACGACGTCCCCAGGCGGGACAGCCACTATGGCTATTACGAAACGTATCGTGGATCGCATCGAAGTGGATCAAACGGTCACAAGGGCAAAGAGGCGTCCCGCCCCTCAACGTGGGCGGGTAGGCCGGCGTCCATTCCACGACTGACTTCCGCATAGAAGGAGCACCATGGTGTGGTCTGTCGCTCGATGCAGCAGGGAGAGAGGGTATTCGCAGGGGCGGGTTCTGCGTATGCCGAGGAAGCTCATCGATATCCACTGCCATTGTCTGCCAGATTGTGATGACGGGCCCCGGTCCATGGGGCAGGCTCTGATGCTGTGCGACTCGCTCGCACGGAACGGCATCGGCACCGTGATCGCGACGCCGCATCAACTGGGTCGGTTCGAGAATCGCACCGATGCGGCCGCCATCCGAAAGGCAACCGGGCAACTGAATCGTAGACTCGCCGAAGAGGAGATTGGTCTGAGAGTACTGCCCGGGGCAGAGGTGCGATTGGATGAGAGAGTGGGCTCGTTACTGCATCGGGATGTGATTCTCACTCTTGCAGATGCACACCGGCATGTCCTTCTCGAACTGCCGGACGACGCATTCATCGATATCGAGCCCTTGGTTGTCCAGCTTGCCCGGCAGGACATCAGTCTCATCATCGCCCACCCGGAGAGAAACCTTCCCTTGTTCAGACATCTCCGACTCCTGAGGCGATGGCTGGATCGCGGCGTAGCTCTCCAGGTCACTGCCGCCAGTCTCCTGGGCCATTGGGGGCGGATGATGAAGCGAGGGGCCTGGGAGCTGTTGGAACGGGGCTGGGTGGCTGTCGTTGCATCCGATGCACATGACTGCGGCGACCGCGCTCCCCATATGGCGGAGGTTTCTCAGGTAGTGGCTGAGGAGCTCGGCAACGAGGCGGCGGATCTGCTGTGCATCGAGAATCCACTGCGCGTGCTCAGGGGTGAAGAACTCGTTCCGGCTCTCCCGGTGAGCAGACAGGAGGTGTGGTGATGGTTGCCGGCGAACGGATGTGGATCTCGGATGAGCGTGGTGACCGTTTCGACCGGGTGATCGAGTGGATCCTGATCGGTCTGCTGGCATTCATGCCGCTGGCGTTCGGGGTCGTACAGGCATGGAGCGAGGAAATCGTCCTCATAGGGGCGGCGGCCATGTCCATCTGTCTCCTTCTGAAGGGGATCTACGCGAAGGGTCCGCCTCTGACATGGACCTGGGCGTATGTTCCTATTCTCGCTTTTGCCCTGGTCGCGTTGGTGCAGGCGATACCCCTGCCGCCTACTCTCGTGCGGCTTGTGTCCCCCCAGACTATGGCTCTGAAGTCCTGGCTGCTCGGCGACCTGAGCAGTTCGGGTACATCGCCATCGAGCACGACAATCACTTTCTATGCGCACGCCACGAGGCACGATCTGCGAATTGTGCTCGCTGCCGCGGCCGTCTTCGTCGTGGTACTCAATACGATCCGGACATCACACCAGATCGTCCGTCTGCTGGGTGCTATTGCGATCATCGGCGCCGTCGTCGCGGTGGAAACGCTCGCCCAAGCGGCGTTCGGAAATGGAAAGATCTACTGGTACGTGCCCAGTCCTCATCCCATCGTGCTTTCCGGCCCGTTTGTCAATCACAGCCACTATGCCCAGTTCATGAATCTGTCCCTCGGCGCCGCTTTGGGGCTGATCTTTGTGAAACTGGACCAGAGATTCGCGTCCCGGTCGATCACTCCTGCAACCGTCATGGAGTATCTCAGATGCCGGGAGGGCAAGCTTCTGATAGGTCTATCGCTCTTCGTGGTTGTCGGCGCCGCCAGCGTCTTCGTATCGCTGAGCCGGGGGGGTATGGTCAGCCTGATGATCGCCGGTGCCTTTACCTTGCTGATGGTCAGCCTGCGAAGGCCGCTCAAGGGGTCTGCCTGGATCATGGCATCGTTGGCGTTGGGGGCGTTCATCTGCGTCTTGTACACGGGTTTCGACGCCGTATACGACCGGCTGGGGACTCTGCAGACTCTGGATCAGGCCGAAGGGGGACGTTGGCAGATTATCAAGGACGTGGCCGTAGCCTGGACGAGATTCCCCATCCTCGGTACGGGCCTGGGTACCCACGAGGTCGTGTTCCCGATGTTCGACCGTTCCACGGTGCCGGCAATTGCCAGCCATGCGGAGAACGAGTACGCCCAGGCTGCCGAGGAGACCGGGATCGTCGGTCTCATGGCGCTCCTGGTGTTTGGAGTTCTGGTGTGGAGTCATTATGTGCGTGTACTTCGCGCGCCGTTGACCCCGATTCGTTCGGCTGCCTACGGGCTCGGTTTCGGGTTGCTGGCAATCCTGATCCACAGCCTGAGCGATTTTGGCCAACATCTGCCTGCCAACGCCCTTTTGTCTGTCGTTTTCTGTGCGTTGATGATTCGTCTGGCGCACATGGGCTCGAATGCCGTGGCCGCAACGGGGGAAGTTGTCCTTGCATCGCGACAGGCCAGGCGACTCGGATGGGGGGGCCTCGCCGTGGCATGCATTGTATGGGCAATGGCGCTGCTCGACGCGGATGAAGCCCGTCGTGCAGAGGCCTCGTGGAGAACTGTGGTGTCGGCGGAGCAGGGCTTGATGGAGAGGAACTGGCAGGGGAGCGATGAGGAGTACGTCTATCTCCTGAGCAATGCGGGCAAGGCGCGGCAATGCGATCCGGGAAACGTCGTCTATGCGCATTGGTTGAATGTGTATCGATGGCACACCATGGGTCGTATGGCCGATCCGAACACAGGAGACCTGCATTTGCCGCCGGAGGGGCTGGAAGTCACGAATCGCATCGTCGGCGAGTTGAAAGGGGCAATTCTGTTGTGTCCGACCTATGGGCCAACGTGGACCGTGTGTGGTCAGTTGGAGCGGCTCATCCTCGGGCAGGATGAGGAGGGGGCCCGTCACATAAGAAAGGGATTCGATTTGGCGCCGTATGATCCGATCGTCTGTCTCGTCGCGGGAATGCTCCGGGCCGACGAGGGCGATGTGGATGGAGCGTTCGAGATTTGCAGACGAGCGGTGGAGCTCGATGAGCGTCTGTTCCCCGAGGTTGCTTCCCTGTGTGTCAAGGATCTCGGTCGGCCGGACCTGTCCTGCACGCTTGCCGGCGACAATGTGGATCGGCTGATCCGTGTCGAACAGCTCATTGCCGCAAGCGGTGGTGCGGCGCCTCCCGTCAGATTGTCCGACCGGATCGTGCAGTTGCTGGAACAAGAGTGCCAGGGGCCCGAGGCCAGTGCCTGGAAGTACGCCTGGCTGGCCCAGAAGTACCGCAACGATGGGAAGATGGAAGCGGCGATCCAGATGTATCGCAGGGCACTTGCCCTGGAGTACAGCCAGGTGTGGTGGCGGTTCTGCTTGGCGGAGATTCTCGCCGAGCGAGGCTCGGTACCGGAAGCCGTTCAGGAATTGAAGACCTGTGTACACTTGCAGCCGCAGTTCGAGGCCGCACGGAGACTCCTGAAACGCCTGTCGTTGCAGGCCGGTGCCGAAGTGAGCGCCGGCTGAGGGCGCCGGAGTGGCCGGCGATGCGTGTACTTCCGGGACGTAGAGGGATCCGCAAGACACACGGGTGCCTGATTCGCATGACACCCACGAGGACGGAGTCTATCCGGCTGTCCTGCATCCGATGGTCGGCCCCTGGAACACCTGGAATCGTCCGAGTTCGCTCATTGGTGCAATGGCCTGCCGGTGTGGGTCCCTCGCCCACCACTACCAAGGCCGGCTGGCGACCTTGGCCCCAAGGACTCAGCGAACATGCAAAACCTCGACACGTCGATTCGCAACAGCAGCCTGTGGATGATCGTCCGCCTCGGCGTCTCCTTGACGGTGGGGGCGGTTGTCATCACCTACATCATTCGCAGCCTGAGCGTGGAGGACTACGGCGTCTATACGCTGCTATACTCCTTGATCGGCTACGTCAGCGTCATCGCATCGCTCGGCATCCCCGCGGCGTTTCAGCGTTTCATTCCCGAGGCTCTCCAACGCAAGGAGTATGCACTACTCAAGCAGCTTGTCCTCCGCGGCCTGCTGTTGCGCCTGCTGCTGTCCGGAGTCACAATCGGGGTGATGTTCCTGTTTCGCGGGCCTCTCGGCCGACTCCTGAAGGTCGATGGGTTTGCCGGGTACTTTGGGGTCTTTGCGTGGGGGATCGTCCTGTCGCTGGAAGCCAGTCTGCTGACGAGCGTGCTTCACTCACTGTTCCTCCACAAGTACTCCGTCGTGGCGGGCACGGTTTACCTGGTCTTTCGCGGCGTCTGCGTCTTCATCCTGCTTCAGTGGGGCTGGGGGATTCGCGGCGTTCTGTGGGCCGAGGTCGCAAGTTGGGCCCTCTGGGCTTTGCTCCAGGCTCTCTTTTACTACGTCCGGTTCGTGCGGCTTCACCGCGACGGCGAGAAGACCGCGTTTCCTGTGTTCCGCTACGTGCGCTATAGCGGCCTGTCCTCCCTCAATGAACTGGGTAACTCCGTACTCAGTGTGTCGACGGACTTCTTTGTTATCACCGCCTTCCTTGGACCGGGGGCCGTTGCGATATACGCCTTTGCCGACCGAGTGATCAATCTGATCGTTCGGTGCATGCCGCATATCGTGCTCGTCGACGTCATTCGGCCCACCTTCTTCGCCAAGTACGCGCAGAGCGGTGATCCACAGCACTTGGCCGACATGTTCAATCTGCTGGTGAAGATCGGTGCGTTCTCCGTCTTTCCGCTGGCGGCCGGTATGTTCGTGTTGAGCGACAGGATGATTACCGTCGTCTTCAAGCCGGAGTATTTGGCCGCCCACCCCATCCTTCTGATCCTGATCATCTTCACAGCCATCAATATCTTCGCCGAACCGACGGGGTTGGTCCTGCAAGCCATCGAGCAAGTGCAGATCATCCTGTACAGCAAGGTCTTCGCAGTGTACAACCTCGTCCTCGAATTGCTGGTGATCCGGTGGTTCGGAGTCATGGGAGTGGTGCTCGTGACCTGTTCGGCGGTCCTGATGAAGAACCTCTATTGCTACCTCTACGTGAAGAAGCATGCCGGTGTACGCGCGGACTGGGGCGGGCTGCTCGCCATCGCGACGAACGCGGTGGTCATGTCGTTGGTTCTGTGGCCTCTGCGGCCGCTCGTGACCGGTCTGTGGTCGTTGATGCTGGTGGTCTGCATCGGCGTCGTCGTGTATCTCCTGGTCTCGTGGGTCAACAAGGCCTTCAACGCGCAGGAGCGCAGTTGGGTCAACCGGGTATCTCCTCGACCCGTCTTCGTGTTCTGAGACAAGCTCGTCGGGAGGGGTTTGTCATGCTCTTGTGTGATGCAGCGCGATTCCTCGTCAACGGGGTGCGCCTCCACACAGTCTATGCGGGAATCGGGCGACGCAGCTCCGGCATGCGTCTCGGAAAGTCGGTCCGGTTGTGGAATCGGGGACACATCTGCCTGGGATCCGATGTGCACATCGGGGATTTCTGCCGGGTCCTGGCCGGGGCGCGGAGCGATTCGATACGAATCGGTGATCGCACGTTCATCCACGACTTCTGCATTCTCAGGACGGCCGGCGGTTTCATTCATCTGGGCTGCGAGTGCTCGCTCAACCCCTTTTGTGTTGTCTATGGCGACGGCGGGGTGACCCTCGGCGATTGCGTCCGTATTGCCGCGCATACGACCATCGTCGCGGCCGAACACAAGTTCGACAGACTGGATATTCCCATCACTCAGCAGGGCACGGTCGGCCACGGGATTGTGATCGAAGATGACGTGTGGATCGGGGCCAACTGTGTGATCACCGACGGGGTTCGAATCTCTTCGGGCTCCGTGGTCGGAGGAGGCGCCGTGGTCACCCGAGATGTCAAGCCCAACACGATCGTGGTCGGCGTGCCTGCCCGGCCCCTTCGGCAACGGGCGCCGACAGAGATCGCAGGGAAACCGTGATCTACTACGACAATCGCAATAAGCGGCTTGTGTACACGGGCGATGCCTCTTCCGCGGAGTTCTGGGATGGTTTCTGGATGCGGACGGAGACTTCGGCCTCGGTCTTCAGGCCCCGAACAGGCAAGAGGGCGTGGGTCGTAAAGGTCACCAACGCATACCTGAAGCCCGGAGACGGTCCCATTCTGGAAGGAGGATGCGGCGGAGGAGACAAGCTCAGTCTGCTGCACCACCACGGGTTCCAGGTCGTCGGCGTGGATTACGCCCGTCGGACGGTCGAGACACTCAGCCGCGTCGCCCCCGAGCTGGATGTGCGCTACGGGGATGTGCGGCGGCTGGACTTCGCCGACGGCTACTTCGCGGGCTACTGGTCACTCGGAGTCATCGAGCACTTTCACGAAGGCTATGAAGCGATCGCGCTCGAAATGGCCCGCGTGATCCGACCGGGAGGGTATCTGTTCATCACGTTTCCTTGGATGAACAGGATTCGCCGCATCAAAGCCCGTCGCGGCGTCTACCCCATTGCGAAAGACCCGCTGGATGAGCCCTTCTATCAGTTCGCGCTCCACGCACCTCACGTGCGTCGAGACTTCGAGCATCTCGGTTTCCAAATGGTCGCTCAGGGCTATCCGAGCGTTATTTCAGGCATGATACAGGACGCAAGACTGCTCGCCCGCCCGCTCGCCGCGTTGCAGCGTGTGCGAAACCGAGATCTGCCCACGAAGGCGATGTGGTATGCGCTGGACCGGGTGCTCAACACAACTGTCGGAGGGATCTTCAGCCATGAGGTGTTGCTGGTGATGCGCAAGATCGCGTCGGTTTCTCAGAGAAGGGCGTCCGGCACGATCGACGAGGAGACAATGACGGTGGCGTGTGAAGGCCCGTCGCCTGCGTTGTCGTGAACGGCCAATCATGGGCGTTGTCAATGGTTTCGTTCTGGTGCTGGGTCGTGATTGTTGCAGGCGTCGGCTTCCTCTGCGGCTACGTCTATCGGTGGCGTGGCGTTCCCTTCGTCGGCGCCTGGCGTTCCCCCTTTGTGGGCCGAGCGCCGCAGTACGCCATAGGAGTGCGTGTGGGGTCTTCTCCGTCGGATCTGGCCGATCCGCCGGGGGCAACGAATCCCGTGTTGACGGCGGATGCGGTCACCGATGTGCGAGCCGCATTTGTGGCGGATCCCTTCCTGTTCCGGCATGGCGACGACTGGATCATGTTCATGGAGGTCATGAACCGGGCTCGTCACTGCGGCGAGATCGGCCATGCCCTATCGACCGACGGCGTCAAATGGTCCTATCGAGGGATCGTACTGAGGGAGCCCTTTCACCTGTCCTATCCCTGTATTCTTGAGGATCGCGGCGAGATTTGGATGATACCGGAAACAGCCGGGGATAATTCCGTCCGACTGTACCGTGCCACCGAGTTCCCCGCCCAATGGAGGTTCGTGACGCGATTGATCGAGGGATTTAGCTTCACCGACGCATCCGTGTTTCAACATGGCGACTCCTGGTGGATGTTCGTCTCGCGGAACAGATCGGAGGATCTGCTGCTCTACTACGCCGATGCACTGACCGGGCCCTGGTGTCCACACCCGCGGTCGCCCGTTGTCTACGCACGACCGGAAAAGGCCCGGTGCGCCGGTCGGCCCATTCATCTGAATGGGTGGTTGATCCGCTTCGCTCAGGACTGTAAGAAAGAGTATGGCACCAGCGTGCGAGCATTCCGAATCGATCGACTGGACAGGCAGGAGTATCTGGAAAGCGAGATGGAAGACTCAGCGATCCTGCATGCCTCAGGACGAGGGTGGAACGAGAGCGGGATGCACCATATCGATTTCCATGTCTGCGCCGACGGGCCCTGCCTGGCCGCTGTGGACGGATGGCGCATGACGCGTGCATTCGGATGGAAGTACTGATCTGGCATTCCTATCGAAATCGCAGGGCGGGCCGTGTTCCTCGCAGCGGTGAAATCTCTGCAGTATCGTTGGGCAAAACGTGATTCTCAGCGGTTCGTCCGTTGGCTCAGAAGGCGGGGCTGTCGCGTCGGCGAGGGCGTCGAGTTTCACGGGCTCCAACACATTTCCATCGATACGACCCGGCCTTCGCTCGTGGAGATCGGAAACAATGTGGTGTTCACTCGCGGCTGCGTGCTGCTGACCCACGGGTATGACTGGTTCGTGCTGAGAAATCTGCGAGGCAAGGTACTGTGCTCTTCCGGCAGGGTCCGGATCGGAGACAATGTGTTTCTTGGCGTGAACTGCGTTGTTCTCCAGGGTGTGACTATTGGGGACAACGTGATCCTTGGCGCCGGTTCCGTTGTCACGCGAGATATTCCGAGCAACTCGGTGGCTGTGGGGAACCCGGCGCGGGTCCTCTGCAGCATCGAGGAGTACTGCGCGAAACGGGAGACCGAGTACGTCGAGGAAGCGAAAGAGTACGCCCGCAGTATCAAAGAGAACCTGCGGCGGGACCCGGTGCCGGCTGATTTCTGGGAGGAATTCCCCTTGTTTCTGAAAGCGGATGAGACACCGGAGGGGGTCCCTGTGAAACGTCAGTTGGGATGCTCGTATGAGGAGTATCGCAGAACGCACAGGCCGCGGTACGAGAGCTTCACCGCATTCCTGGAAGATGCCGGCGTCACGAGCGGAGGCGATGGGTCATGACTGGTCGGCCGATCCGAATGGCGATCATCATGCCGACCTTCTACGAACAGGTGATCGGCGGGTCCGAGTACCAGGCCTATCTGGTTGCGGAGGCTGCGAAGCAACGAGGATGCGACGTCCACTACGTGTTTGTTTCCGCGTCTCGATGCTGGCCCAACCATTTGGAAGTGATGCTTCATCCGATCAAGCCGCATCCGTTCTCGAAGAGATTCGGGGCAACGTGGAGTCTGTACTCCAAGACCGTGCGTCGCGTGCTCGCGGAGATCCGGCCGGATGCAGTCTATGTCCGCGGCGGATGGTCCTTTGCAGGGGCGGCCGCACGATACGCAAAGCGATGCGGGTGCCGGAGCATCTGGCATGTTGCTTCCCGGGCGGATGTGACGCCCCGCAGAATCCTCTCGTTGATGTGCCGACCGTTCGATATCATCGAACGCAGATCGATCGAGTATGCGATCCGACACTCGACGCACGTCGTTGTGCAAGCGAAGTACCAGGCGGATCTGTTGCAGGAATACTACGGCCGTCTCTCCATCGTGATTCGCCAGCCGCAGCCCGAGCCGGAGGAATCCATTCAAAAGGCCGGGCCCGTGACAGTCGTTTGGATTGCCAATCTGAAGCCGTTGAAACAGCCGGAGATGTTCCTTCGACTTGCACGAGAATGCCGGGATTGTGGGAACGTGAGGTTCACGATGGTCGGCAGGCCGTGCGAAGGGCGCTCCACGGAGCGCCTGGAGGCGGGACTCCGTGAGTTGCACAACATCGACTACCTTCGCGAACAGCCAATGGCCGAGGTGAATCGAATCCTCGCCCGTTCTCACATCCTTGTGAACACGAGTCTATACGAGGGTATGCCAAACACATTTGTACAGGCTTGGATGCGGAGGGTCCCGGTGGTCAGCATGCTGGTGGACCCGGACGATGTTCTCGCCACACAGCGGATCGGTTGTATCTCCGGCTCATTCGAGCGAATGGTCGCGGATGTCCGGCGGCTCATCGGCGATCCGGGACTCCGCGAGGAGATGGGCGAGCGGGCACGAACGTATGCGATGGAGAACCATGCCCTTGACAAGAACATGCCCAGGCTTCTGGATCTGATATGCGCCAGGGCCGGGAATGAGCTGTGCGAAGCCCGTAGGGTGGCCGCTGAACCTGTATGAGACACGCGAGTGGGATGCCTCGTCTGTTGTGGATCGCGGTCAAGCTCTTCGACAAGTCCGTGGACAAGGCGACCTGGCTCGAGACCATGGAGAATCTGGGGAAGGAATTTGAGGTCCATTTCCTGACGAGCTGGCGGGATCGGCCGCCCGCGATCTCGGTTTGTGGCCGTCCCATTCGGTACTTTCCCCAATACGGCATAGGACCTGTGCGCAAGGCCACCCGGCGCCTTCTGATGAGAAGGGAAGCGCGCCGCCAGATTGCCAAGGTATCCCCCGATATCGTTCTACTCAACTGTACAAGCAACCGCCGCATGTTGCATACGGTCGTCAACGCATGCCGCCACGAAGGCGCCAAAGTCGTCCTCGACGTCCGAACACTGCCGACAACAGACCAGAAGGACCACGCATGGACGGTGTTTGGCAAGAGTCTGGTGTTTGCCTCCAGACACTTCGACGGCGTTACCTATATTACCGGGGAGATGCGACGCTACTGCATTGAACGGCATCATCTGCCGGGCCATCCCAGTGCGGTCTGGACGTCCGGCGTCAACCCGGACTTGTTTCAGTCGGGCAATGGATGTCCGAATGGTGGGGTCTTTCGCCTCCTCTATCATGGCGGCTGTATCTCTGCCAGCCGTGGGCTGGGGTGTCTGATTCAGGCATTGGATCGCATCCGGGATCTTGACGTCCGACTGACGCTGCTCAGCTCCCTGCGTGAGCGAGCTGCGGTCGAGTGGATCGACCGGCTGGCGATTCCGGACCGGGTGACCTTGATGGACACGATCCCCTATCGCCAGGTCCCTGAGGAGATTCATCGCTGCCATGCCGGCATCCTGCCGTTTCCCGCGTGTGATGTCTGGAACACCAGCTCTCCGATCAAATTGTTTGAGTATGCGGCCTGTGGCAAGCCGGTGATCGTGACCGATATCCCGGCCCATCGGAATATTCTGAAGGACCAGCCCTTTGCGTTCTTCGCTTCAGACGCATCGCCTGAAGCCTTGGCTGTGGCGATTCGCAAGGCCCATGCCGTCCGGGACCGATTTCCGATCCTGGGGCAGGCGGCCCGACAGTGGGTGTTGGCAGAGCACACCTGGGCGTGCCAGGCGAGACGGCTGGGGGCATTTCTAAAACAGGTGCTGGAGTCGTAGCGTGAAGACACGCGCGTACGCGTTCATTGGAGGAGATCCCCCGGCTGGCATGGTCCGCTCCCGCAGTGGTTTTCGACACGCTACGCGAGAAGGGATGTCGGCCAGATGAGTTTGTTGCGTATTCCCATCTACTTGCTGATCTTTGCGTTCTTCTTCGTTCGCAGTCTGATCGATTATCGCCTTCTGCCCGACAGTATCGGTGTCGTCATTATTCCGGATCTGTTGATTCTCGGGATCCTCGCTGTGGCCTCGGTGAGGAAAATCGGCTGCGAGCCGCTGCTTCGGCCGATCGGCTTGCTCCTCGTCCTGACGTTCATCGGGGTGACGATTCTCTCTGCCCTGTGGAACCAGAGACCCGCATTGAGCGTCATCCTTTTCCTACGTATGGTGTTGCGATTCTATGTGATGTTCTGGGCCCTGCTCCAGTTCGAGCTGTCAGAACACGAACTGTCCTGGTACCTGTTCGTGCTGTGGGTGCTGCTGTTGATCCAGATTCCCACCGCGATGGTCAAGTGTGTCATCTACGGCCAAGGGGAAAGGGCTATTGGAACCTATGATACGTCGGGTGGGGGAAACTCCACAGCGATTCCCATGGTGGCCGCAGCGTTTCTACTCACGTACCATTGGACGTATCGCCGCTCCGTCGGTTGCCTCCTGGGGGTCCTGGCGTTCACGGCATTCGGTCTGATCGGAGGAAAACGTGCTGTGTTCGCCATGGTGCCCCTGACCTGTCTGTTCGCCGCCATGAACGCCCAGCGTTTCGCCGTCGGCGGCAACCGTGCGCTGCTGCGTCACTATCTTCTGGTGGGTCTGGTCAGCATACTTGTCTTCTATGTGGGTGTGCGTCTGTGCCCGACGTTGACGCCAGAGGGACAGATCGGCGGCTCGTTCGATCTGGACCATCTCTACTCCTATATTCTGCAATATGACACCCACGAGACCCAGGATGGCTTCACGACGGGGCGATTCTCGACGACCGTGCGTTCGCTGGAACATATTACCCGTGACGCCGTCACGACCCTATTGGGATTTGGGCCCGGTTACGTGATGAAGTCCCGGGTCGCCGGCGCGGGCATGGAAAGGTCCGTCGACATCCACGGGGCGTCCTATGGGGGCGGAGATACGAGGTTGGGTATCACGTACGGCATCACTGGCTTTTCGTGGTTGTTGCTGCAGGTGGGGCTGCTGGGGACGCTGGTATGGCTGGGTTTCTTCGCGTACCTTGGCTTTGTTCTCCGCCGCATGGCCGGGCAGGAGCAGGACCCGTTCTGGCGGTCTTACTACCTCGGGATGGTGTGTTTCTCCGCCGTCGTACTGTTCCTATCCATCACGTATGGCTCGTACTTGATCTCGGGCGATCTGATGACGTTTCTGTACTACCTGCTGTTGGGAATCGGCTTTCTTCACTGGAAGTCCAGCGTTGCATCGGACGTCTGCGACGAGGCCCTTTCGGAAGGATTGGTATATGGCGTCGATCCGCAGTGGTCGATTGAGAACCTGGGCCTGCGTATGCGCGAGCCTCCGACGGACTGGGTGTGTGACCGGTGATGCAGATTCATGTCGTACGCGATATCGATGATCCGGCTCTCAAGGCGGACTGGGAGCGACTGGCGCGAGAGGCCGACGTCTTCCCGCAGAGCGCATACCATTGGTGTTCGACCTGGTGGAGATATCTGGCTCGCAGGCGGGAACTGCATACCGTGATGGTCCTGGATGACAAAGGACACGTCATGGGGATTGCACCGTTGTGCATCGAGCGCCGTCCGGGCGTTCGCGTTCTGCGGTCGTTTCCCGTCAACTATGGCGACTTCTTCCAGTTCCTCGTTTCCCCAGAGGCGCAGGAGAAAAGTGTTTTCGAGGCCGTTCTCGAATACGTGACCCGATACAGGCAGTGGAATTGCGCCCTGTTCAGTCCGGTCAATGACAGATCGATTCTGTATCGCTTCCTGAACGGCAGGGGATACACATCGAAGCACCTGATTGGCAACATCGTCGCGGATATCGGAGCGGACAGTTGGGACGAGTATGCCGCCACGCTGAGCGGCCATCGACGCAGGTTGACACAGAGGAAGATGCGTGCGCTCGAAGAGCGGCACGATGTGGACGTCGAGGTCGTGCGGGATGGAGCAGGATATGCGAACTACTTCGACAGGATTCGGGAACTGATCGACGCGCGTGGCGAGAGAGACCGCCCAAAGCGATCCGACGTCTACATGGAATGCGTCAGAGAGACGAATCTGCGGCTGTTCGAAGAGGGCCGCATGATGTTGTACTTGATCAAAGCGAGCGGCACCGTCATCGCCTATCGAATTGGCATCGTGCATGGTGACACTTTCTATGATTGGAACACCAGCTACGACATGACCTGGGCGGAGTACTCTCCGGGGTCGCTCAGCATTGCGTATATGATCCGGGACTTGATCGCGAGGGGATTTGCCAAGCTCGATTTCATGGCGGGCGCGTATGACTTCAAGCTGACCTACTCTGCGACCCATGAGATGAGGAATAGCCACCTGTTCGTGATGGGCGATCGCTCACTTGGATCGCGTCTGTTCTGCAGGTATCAACTGGCCTGGCGAGATCGACTCAGGCCGTACTATCGCAAGATCGTGCATCCAACATCGAAACAGCCTGCTCCGCTCGGTTAAGAACCAATGGCCGTGACAATTATCAATCCACTGTACAGTCTCCGCAACCGTGTTCGACAATACGGCGCCGTCGCCAGCGGCCGACAGCTTTTGCACGCGGCAATCCGCAGGATCTACCGATTCGAGAACCACGTCGTGTTTGTTATACCCGGATTCTCCGGGCACGAGTTTCACGATCCCTGCATCCACCCGCTGACGGGCGAACGGATTGCGAAAGCCGCGACGACCGGCGAATTGACCGACGAAGAGGTCCGATTGTTGTCCGGTCTGATGGCGGAGGAATCCCAGGGCATTTGCGCCGAGATCGACGGGAAGCTGGCGGGCTATGCCTGGGTCCAATTCGCCGGATCTTATCGTTTCGGGCAGGGAGGCAACATCGAGCTTCCTGAGCCGTGCGTCGTCATGAAGAATCTGTATGTGTTTCCCGAGTTTCGTGGCAAGGCATGGGGGGCGAAGCTGAATCGGGCACGATTGTCATTGATCGCGGCACAAAAGATCCCCGTGGTGTTCATTATTCCTGAGAACAAATACGCCATTCGCAACTGGGAGCAACTCGGATTCGTGCGAGTTGCGGAAGTCAGGCAATGGCGCTGGCTGTGTCGGCCTTGGCATATGAGAATCCGGCGTCTGAGCGCTCTCCATGAGGCAGAGCCGATCCTCCGTGCTCTGGACGATGCGAAGGGATCGTAGACACACGAGAAGATGGCAGGCGATCCTATCTCTTGGTCTGCGTGCGACGGCGATCCCCTGGTTCCTCCGGGAACTGTACGCTCGACACAAGGTGACTGTCGTCAACTATCATGATCCGGTGCCGGACGTGTTTGCCGCTCACATGAAAACGTTCAGCCGGATATACTCTTTCGTCGGGATCGACGAGGTTCTGCACGCGTTGGAAGCGAGGGATTTCTCTCTCCTGCCCCCCAAGCCGTTATTAGTGACGCTGGATGACGGATATGTGGGAAATGCCCGATTGTTGGATGTGCTGGCCGATTACCGCGTCCCGGTTGTGATCTATGCCGTTGCGGGCGTCGTCGGCACGAATCGTGCATTCTGGTTCGATCTGTTGGCTCACCACGGGGCCGCGATGGACAAGCTTAAATGTGCACCGGATGGAGATCGCCGCCGTACGATGGAGCGGGAGTACGGACACACCGACGAGCGGGAATATGCGACGACCACAGCACTCTCAGTACCCCAGTTGCTCGAAGTGGTTGAACGCCACGGAACCATCGGCTCACACACCGTGTTCCATCCTCTGCTCGAGCGTTGCTCGGAAGATGTGGGACGGCGGGAGTGTGCCGAGTCGCGGCGTATCCTCGAGGGACTCTTGGGCGGGCCGGTGTGGCACTTCGCCCTTCCCGATGGAAGCGGGGGGCGGGAGGTCCGATCGTGGGTGGTGAACGCAGGATACCGGACGTGCAGAACCACCACACCCGGATGGGTCACGCCGAGGAGCGATCCCCTGGCCATCTCCAATTTTGGGATTGCGGACGATGCCGATGTCCACAAGGCGGTGGTCCAGGCATGCGGCTTGTGGAGCTTCCTGAAGCGGGTGTGCATACACAGTCTCCAATAGGACGACGGTTGTCATGCGAATGTTGATCGTCACGCCGGATTTCGGTATGGCCGGTGGAGTCGCGGCGTTTCATCGCATGCTCCGCGACCATATGACCTCGGACTTGGAGTATTTCATCGTCGGGTCCCGAAGGCGGAACGAGTCGTTCTGGAGGAGCGTGTGCAGGTGTCTGTGGGACGCCGTACGGTTCTACCGGGCTGTGCGTGAATGGAAGCCGGATGTAGTGATTCTCAACCCCTCGCTGCGCGGCAAGGCCTTGCCTCGCGACGGCCTGCTCCTGCTGATTGCCAAAGGGTTGGGCACGAAGGTCGTGGTGTTCTTCCATGGGTGGGATTCTCGGTGCGAGCGGTTCATACGCGAACGATGCCTGCGGCTGTTTCGCGCCGTGTTCTTCCGGGCGGATGCGCTGGTCGTGTTGGGCGCCTTATTCCATAATCGCCTGATGGAGATGGGGTATGGCGGGCCAATCTACGTCGCAACGACAGCGGTGGAGGACTCGTTCATCACGGACTGCGATCATCGGGCACGTTCGCCGGAAGATGGCGGGGGGAAGCCGTTCCGCGTATTGTTCCTGACGCGAATCGAGAAGGCCAAGGGGATCTACGAAGCCTTGGACACATACCGCATGGTCAAGAGAGACAATCCACAGACGGTGTTGACTGTGGCCGGAGATGGAAACGAACTGGCCACCGTCCGGCGATATGTGCGAGATCGCCAGATCCGCGACGTTGCCTTCACCGGGTATCTGAAGGGCGAAGCGAAGCGGAGAGTGTTCCTGGCCTCTGACTGCTACCTGTTTCCGTCGTATTCGGAGGGGATGCCGCTGTCGGTTCTTGAGGCCATGGCCTGCGGCTTGCCTGTTGTCACCCATGCGGTGGGCGGACTCCGGGATTTCTTCGAGAGCGAGCGGATGGGCTTCATGACCGAGAGCCAGTTGCCGGAGGTCTATGCCCGGTACATAGGCAGGCTGGCGCGCGATGCCGAGTTGTGTCGGCAGATGGGCCGGTTCAATCGCGCCTATGCGAAGGAGCACTTCTCCGCTTCGAAGGTGGCCGTCAGGTTCGAAGACATCTGCCGTGATGTTCTGGCGGGGAGAGTGCCGGTGGAGGGCAAGACAACGGCCTCCACGGCGGGACTCTCTACCGCAGGGCGTGCCGTGTGAACGGCCGAAGATACAGGGTGCCATGTCCACGCCCCGAATCCATGACTGTGTCAGGGATGTGCTCCGTTACGTCGAAGCAGCGGACTATCGTGGCTACGATCCTTATGATGCGCTGAACAGCCCGGTTGTCCGCGTCGTTTGCGGGCCAAGCAAGTGGGCGAGGATTGCTGCCACACAACTCGTGAGGCGCTGTCCGCTGAACCTGAGACCTTTGCTCGGGATTCACAAGGGGCACAATCCGAAGGGATTGGGCCTGTTCCTGTGGGTGTACGCCAAGCTCTATGCGATGGAGAGAGAGCCACGATACCTGGAACGAATCGAGCGTCTTCTCGATTTGTTGCACGATCTCCGGAGCACGGGTTACTCGGGCAACTGTTGGGGCTACAACTTCGATTGGCAATCCAGGACCTGCCTGCGTCCGAGGGGCACGCCCACAGTCGTCAATACCGCGTTCATCGGGCATGCTCTGTTGGACTGTTTCGAGTTCACGGGCAACGAGCGGGCCCTGGAGATGGCGACTCCGATCACGGAGTTCGTGTTGCGGGATCTTCGCCGAACCCGGGGGGACGAGGGCTTCTGCTTCAGCTATACGCCCGTGGACAACGAGATCGTGCACAACGCGAATCTGTTGGGGGCCTCGATCCTGGCGAGATTGACGGAATACCGCGCAGACGACCGATTGGCGGAAGCGGCTTCGGCCAGCGTGGCCTATTCGATGAATCGCCAGAGAGAGGATGGCTCGTGGTACTACGCGAACACGAGCGCTCAGAAATGGATTGACTCGTTTCACACGGGCTTCATTCTACAGGCCCTGCGGTACTGTCTATGGTCCGGGGTGGCGCTCGAGCAGGAACGCGCCTATCAACGGGGAGTGCGATACTACGCAGACCACTTCTTTCTGGAAAACGGAATGCCCAAATACTATCACGATCGCCTGTATCCGATAGATATCCACTCGCCGGCTCAAGCCGTGGCTTTCTTTTCTCGCGAGGGAGAGCGGTATCGAGACCTGGCAGATGCGATCGTGACGTGGATGCTGGACAACATGTACGGCGGCGAGGGGTTCTTCTACTACCGCCAGGGGCGGTGGAGGACGAATCGTATTCCCTACATGCGGTGGTCGCAGGCGTGGGCCCTTCACGCCCTGACAGAGTACCTGTGCTCCCAATCGGAAAGGAATCCCTATGGTGGTCATGGAACGGCCTGTCGAACGGACGGTGCTGGGCGTGCCGATAAGCTGCTTTGAATCTCAGGGACATGCTGTCGCATGTGTCGCGCAGACCATCAGGAAGAGAGAGAGAACATACTGTGTGGCCATCAATCCGGAGAAGGTCTGCTACGCCCATGGCGACACGACCTTCTACGACATCGTACGGAATGCAACGTTCCACATCTGCGATGGGAGTGGAACCGCCGCCGCAGTCCGGATCCTGTGGGGGATTAGCATACCGCGAATCACTGGGATCGACTTGTTCCTGCGATTGCTGACCCTCGCCGAAGAGGAGAAGCTGGGAGTGTTTCTGCTGGGGACACGCCCGGAGACAATCAAACTGGCGCGCGATGCGTTGCTCCAGATGCACCCGCAGTTGAGATGTGCGGGCTGCCGGGATGGGTATTTCCGTGATGACGAATCCGCCTCGATTGTGGAGCAAATCAATGCGTCCAAGGCAGACATGTTGTTCGTGGCACTGGGCTCGCCGAAGCAGGAACGCTGGATTGCGAAATACCGTTCTCAGTTGGAGGTACCGTTCTGTATGGGGGTGGGCGGCAGTTTTGACGTGCTCAGCGGGCAGGTCAAGCGAGCCCCGAAGGTCTTTCGCAGCACGGGTACCGAGTGGCTGTATCGCCTTGCCAGGGAGCCCTCACGCTGGCGCAGACAGCGGGTACTCATCGGATTTGCCCTGGATGTTCTGAGGCAGAGGCTCCGACCCCGTCTACGGGCCTCCGAGGTTCCATGTGCGGTGCGTGCCGAGAGCGAGGAACCCTCTGTCGGACGGACTTCCTGACGTGTCGGGGTCTCGCTGGCGCCAGTCGTGGGTCAGGTCGGGACGCAGGTCAGATTGACGAGGATGTCTTGATGAAACGGGCGGTGAAGGCCATGTATGGATTGTGGCTGGCAGCGGCGGTCGCGGTGGTGGCGATTGGGCTTACCGTCGCGGCGACGTCGATTCAGGCACACCGAGGGACAGAACCACAGGTGTTGCAGCATCTGGCGGATATTCCGTCGGATGCATGGGGCCGGCTGAGTGAGAGAACGATCTTCTTCGGTCACAGGTCCGTCGGCCGGGATATCATGGACGGAATCGGGGATCTGGCGGCCGACCACGGCGCCATGAACCTCAGAATCGTCGAAACGAAGGACCCCAACGGCATCACAGGTCCGGGGTTGGCCCATGCGCTGATCGGCCGCAATCTCGACCCGGAGTCGAAGATCATCGAGTTCACCAGGGTCATGGAAAGCGGGCTGGGAGAGAAAGTAGACATCGCATTCTTCAAGTTCTGCTTCGTGGATTTCGGCCAAACCTCGAATCCGGAAGCGATCTTCACCTCATACTGCAACGCCATGGATTCGCTGAACGCCCGCTTTCCTCGCGTGACATTCATGCACGTGACAGTGCCTTTGTGTGGGCCGGCCAAGAAGGCCAAAGGAATGCTGAAGGCAAGCGTCAAACGACTCATCGGCCGGCCGCCTGTTCTGGCGGAGAACCTGGTGCGATCTCGATACAATGCCCTCTTGCGGGAGCGGTTCTCCGGAAAGGAGCCTCTGTTTGACTTGGCGTTGTACGAGAGTACCGACCTGGAGGGGCTGCAGCACTATGGTCTCAGGAGTGGCCAGGAAGTCCCACTTCTTGTTTGTTCATACACGGACGACGGAGGTCATCTCAACGCGACAGGCCGACGACATGTGGCGGAGCAGTTGTTGATCCAGTTGGCGAATCTCCCAGGCGGCGTGCCGTGATGGGGCGAACAGTACTATGTAGATTGGCGGAAGCGGGGTACTATGAAGATCCTGGACGAAATTCGTGGGTACATCATGGAGAACATCCTTTTTGGGGATGAACCGAAACTAGAGATGGACACGTTGTTCCACGAAGGGGGCATTCTCGATTCGACCGGTTTTCTGGAGATCATCACATTCGTGGAGGAGAGGTTCGAGATCAAGATTGCGGACAGCGAAGTCATCCCCGAGAATCTCGGCACACTGCGCAGGATATCCAATTTTGTGGAGACAAAGCTGCGAGAGAAGACAGCAGTCGCACGACTGGAGCGCCAGGTCCCCGCCTCTGTTGGAAACACTCCATGTGGGGGATAGGCGGCATCTGGAGGCCGGGAACGAAGGGTGCCGTCGGTTGGCGGGCCGGGGCGCCGGGGTCGTGATGAGACGAGCGTCTACCTCGACGATTGGACTGGGGCCTCCACCGAGATGCATCAGATCATGAGCAACGTAGTCGCCCGATTCGCTCGCTGGGGAGTCTTTGTCTGTGTTGTCCTGACGACGCAGGCTCTGAGTCCGACGTCCGTCGCCACGGGGACAGAGTACTACGTCAGTCCGGACGGCCACGACGGCGGTCCCGGCACGATCAGTCAGCCATGGAAGACTCTGGGTAAGGCCAACAGAACCCTCCTGCCCGGAGACACTCTCCTGATTCGCAAGGGGGTGTTCGAGGAGGTCATTGAGCCGTTCCATTCGGGAACGCCCGGGCGCCCGATTGTGTATCGAAACTACCAGGACGAACAGGTGATCCTTCGCGGGATACCGAACGCTGAGGCGATCGTTTCCATTGGGTGGGACATCACGGGCGGCGGATGGGAGGGCAAGAGCTACATTATCGTCGAGGGGCTGTGTCTCTCCGAACGCTACCACGTCGGGAAGGTTGGTGGAGAGTACTACCCCAGCCACGTTCTGGTCTATGGCGTCAATAGCATGCACAACGAGATCCGGGATTGTTTGGTCCGGCGGGATGACCCGCTTGCCAAGGCCCGCGAGTATGGAGAGCTGGACTACGGGATCGCGGTCAGCAAGGCGGGCCGCAACACCGTCGAAGGCAACTGTATTCAAGGGATGACGAGAGTCGGCATTATTGTCGGGGGAGGGGGCTGCGGCAACGTCGTCCGGAACAACGTGGTGCTGGATTGCATATGCAGCAGCGTCGATATCGGCTCCAGCATGGGCATCATTCAGGGGACTGTGATCGAGAACAATGTGTTGGGGGGCAGCATCACGGAGGACGGGATCCAGTTCGAGCCTGACTACCGCTTGGCATTTGATGACGGCTCCAATCAAGGGGTCATCATCCGTGGCAACGTCATCTGTGACAACGCCGAAAACGCGATCGATCTCAAGGGGGCCTCCAACATTGTGATTGAGGGAAATGTCATCTTCGGAAATCGGGGCGACAACAAGGGACAGTACCACGACCCGCCGGATCGCAGTGGGGGAGCGGGGGGCATTATGCACGGGTCGGGTACGGGGAGCAGGAACGTGATCATCAGAAGGAACGTTGTGTACGACAATCTCGGCGGCGTCGATGTCTCGCCTGGATACAGAATATACAACAACGTGGTGATCTACAATAACAGAGACTACACCGGGCCGGACAGCACGTACGGCGCAGCGTTACGTCCTGGGGAACCTAATGACGTGAGTGTCGGTTCTGACGGGGCGCGCAAACCGGTATTCGCGGGCCTCTCGATCTATAGTGGCCCGGATGACGTAGTCATCCTGAATAACATCGTTGGCGGTCATCACGGTGCCGAAGTCGTTCTCGATCCGCGGATCGGACATTCATTTCGCATCGACTGCAATCTGTACTTCAATCTTCCCGATGCGAAGTTTGCGGTGTTTCTCGCCCCGTTCCAGTGGGATACGATAGCCCTGCCATTGTGGCGGGCACGCCTGCTGAACCTGGCGGACGTGACCGGAAGCGATCTGCGCAGTCTCGTGGCGGTGCCTGTCTTCCAGGAACTCTACGGGCCTCTCCTGGGGGATCAGTCGGATTGTCCGTTCTGCCTCCCGGAGGGCTCTCCTGGGATTGACGCCGGTGATTTCCTCACCAGGACGGCCTCGGCGGGGAGCGGGACCCGCCTTGGACTACAGGACACGGGCTTCTTTTTCGATGGGTTCGGGATCGTTCCAGGCGACACGATCCAACTGGAGGGGTCCGAGGAGACGTATTGTATTGACTCTGTCGACCGTGCCGGCAATGCCATCGTCGTGGACAGGCCCCTGACATGGAGGGAGAGCCAGGGGGTCGGCCTTCTCTATGACGGACTGGCGCCGGACATTGGCGTTTGCGAATACCGGGAGGGATTGTGACTGTCATCCGAGACGGTGGTTCACGACACCCTTGCCGATTTCTGCTGGAGGCACATACGCGATGGAGTTCGATCCGACGCTGATTCATGATTGGTTGTCCCGGGCCGCCCGCCGGAATCCGGCCAAGGAAGCCATTGTGTGCGAGCAGGATCGGTGGACCTACGGCAGACTTGATGCATGCTCCGACCTCTTTGCGCAGGGCCTGATCCGTCTGGGAATGCAACGGCAGGACAGAGTCGTCATCCTCCTGGGCAACTGCCCGGAGACTGTGGTCAGCCTGTATGGCACGCTCAAGGCGGGCGGTGTTTTCGTGGTCCTGGATGTCAATACGAGGGCTCGACGGTTGCGGCACATTTTGCAGGATTCGGCCGCAAAGATTCTGGTGGCCAGAGCCAGCCAGGCATCTGTCGTTTGCGAGGCCTTTGACGGTCTGGGCGATGATCTGCGGGTTGTCTGGCTGGGGGAAGAAAGGATACCGGATATCCCCTGTGTCACCTGGGATGGTCTGCTCTCGGGATCGTCGGGCGGTGGACGCCTGACTCGGCCCTCGTCCTGCGCCGGATTTCATCGTAGTATTGACCTTGATCTTGCCGCGATTGTCTATACCTCGGCCACGACCGGCGCAGCCAAAGGCGTGATGTGTACCCACTGCAATGTGGTTTCTGCCGCCAGGAGTATCATCCAGTACCTGGACAATACCGAACAGGACGTTTTGCTCAATGTGTTGCCGCTGTCGTTTAGCTACGGCCTCTACCAGGTCCTGACCTCGTGCATTTTCGGCGGGACCGTCGTCCTCGAACGCTGCTTCCTATACCCGCACGTGACCTTGACCCGCATTGCCCAAGAGAAGGTGACGGGTCTTCCCCTGGTGCCGAGCGTAGCGGCCATCGTTCTGCATATGGACGACATCAGCAGATATGATTTCAGCACTCTGCGATACATCACCAGTGCGGGGGCGGCTCTGCCGGTCCGACACCTTCGCCGACTGCGCGGGCTTGTACCCCAGGCACGGCTATTCAACATGTACGGACTGACCGAATGTGTGCGCGTATGCTATTTGACGGGAGCGGAACTGGACGATCACCCCGCCTCCGTGGGCCGGCCGATGCCCAACTGCGAGGTCCGCATCGTGGACGACGACGGAGACGATGTGGCTGCCGGAGAGACCGGGGAGTTGCTTGTGCGAGGGGCGAACGTCATGCAGGGGTACTGGGGTGATCCAGAGATGAGTGTGAGCGCTTGCCGTCCGGCCGGGTATTCTGTATCCCGTTGGCTCCGCTCCGGCGACTACTTCCGGATGGATACGGAAGGCCGGCTCTATTTCCACGGCAGAAAGGATGACATGATCAAAACCCATGGGAAACGTGTCAGCCCCAGGGAAGTGGAGGACGTTATCTGTGAAATGGAAGACGTGATAGAAGCGGCTGTAATCGGAGTGCCGGATGGCATCCTGGGCCAAACGATCAAAGCGTTCGTCGTCAGCCGTGCGGACCGATTCGATAAGAAGGCCGTCCTGAGGCACTGCGTCAACCGGCTGGAGCCGGTCATGGTCCCCAAGTACGTGGAGTTGGTCCCTGCGATTCCGAAGACTGTGCGTGGCAAGACTGACAGACGCGAGCTGCAAACCATGGGGACGAGATGAACGCGACGCCACAGGCGATTGGGAGGACAGTCGTCATGCGAGTGAATCTGTTATCTACGGTTGTGGTTGTATTCTCTGCATTGGATGCTCAGAGCCAGGTGGCCCGCGAGGAACCGCTGATCGTCGACTATCGCTGCACGGATATCACGCAGATCCCCGAGTGGGCAATCGATCAAGCCAAGGCACGGCTCCACATTGCCTATGGCCATACGTCGCATGGTTCGCAGATCACAAGCGGGATGACCGGGTTGGTGGCGTTCGCCAATGCCGGCGGCAAGGGGCTTTCTCTGCCGAAGAACATTTTCGCCTGGAATCGCGGCGGGACGGGAGGGGCTTTGGATCTGCATGACTGCGCCATGGGGGGGGATGTGGGGTACTATCCTCAGTGGGTGAGCAACACCAGAGCGTATCTGGACGGCCCACAGAACGCCGCCGTCAACGTCATCCTGTGGTCCTGGTGCAGTCAAGCGGGGGACAAGTACCGATTTGACACACTGCTGACGGAGTACCTGGACCCGATGGAACAGCTCGAGAGCGACTACCCCAACGTCATCTTCGTGTACATGACCGGACGTGTCGATCACTGGTATGATTTCTGGACCAAAGCCGCCAACCAGGTCATTCGGGATTACTGTCGTGCCAACGACAAAGTCCTGTATGACTTTGCGGACATCGAAAGCCATGATCCGGACGGCGTCTATTATCCCTTCCCGCATGAAAACTGCGACTACTATGCCTCGTTGGGTGGAGCCTACCTGGGGAACTGGGCCCGACAGTGGCAGGATAGCCATTCGGTGAACGTCGACTGGTACGTCTGCGATTCGGCGCACAGCGAGCCGCTCAACGCGAATCAGAAGGCCTACGCTGCCTGGTGGCTGTTTGCGAGGTTGGGCGGGTGGCCTGGCGTGGAATGTCCGTGTGACCGCGCGGATCCCAACGACAATGGAGCGACGAATCTGTCCGATCCGGCGGTCCTCGGCCAGAGACGGCTCGAGAATCCATAGAGACGGTCATCGTGGAGACTCCCGTTTCGAACAGCAATTCGATGTCTCCAACGACGAGTCCCGGCGTTGTGGTGGGCAGATGCGTTCACGTGGATAGTCTCATTCGGAGTACGGAAATGGCAGTGCGGAGGATCAAGAGCTGGCTGGCCGGAATGCTGTCCAGGACCAAAGTGTGTTACTACCGCTTCATGGGTATCACCATCGGGAAGGACTGTTACGTGAGTCCATATGCGTGTATTGACTCCAGGCGAGGCAAGATCACCATCGGAGACAATGTGAGCATATCGAGTGGGAGTTACATCCTCGGACACGTGGGTTTTCGAGACCTGAAAGATGGGCAGGAAACTGTGCTCGAAGACAACGTCAAGGTGTTCGTCAACGCGGTCGTACTGCCCGGAGTGAGAATAGGCAGAAACTCCGTTGTCGGAGCGGGCGCCGTGGTCGGGAAGGACGTGCCTGCCAATGTCGTGGTGATGGGAAATCCGGCGCGGGTGGTTGAGCACATGGGAGTCGAGGACCGTGCCGAAGGCCGTTGCCGTATTGGAGCGACGGGGAGGGCGGACACCGTGAATGCGGTAAAGGACCGGTAGCGGCTTCGCGCGTGCTCACGAATCGGAGAGACAGACTGGTCGCTGTTGTTTGATCGTGAAGACGTATCTGTGTGTATATCTCGGCTCGGCCATCCTGGCGGTCGCACTGACGCCCCTGGTGATCAACGTCGCGCGTCGCATCGGGGCTGTTGATCGTCCCGGCGTTCGTGCGGTGCACCGACGGCCGACTCCGCGAATCGGCGGACTGGCAATCTACGTCGCCGCCGTACTGCTCATCCTGCCTACCCTGTGCCTGAACAACGCTGTAGGGGTCGCCTGCAGAGGCATGCGGACACAGTTGACGGTTCTCTTTGGCTCTGCGACATTCGTTCTTGCGGTGGGATTGGTAGACGATCTTAAGGGGCTGGCTGCCCGGGTGAAGCTTCTGGCGGAGGTGATTGCCGCAGGCATGCTGTGTGCTGGGGGAGTGCGGATCGACAGTGTAGCCGTCACCCCCGGTCTGGTCCTGGATCTCGGCGGCTGGGGGTATCTGCTCACTTTGCTGTGGGTGGTCGGGATCACGAACGCAGTGAACCTCAGTGACGGGCTCGACGGTCTGGCTGCCGGGATTTCGGCGATGGCCTGTGGCGTCATTGCCATCTGTGCCGTTCACGGCGGCCATGTTGTACTGGCCGTGCTCATGCTGGCCCTGCTGGGCAGTCTATCGGGTTTCCTGCTCTTCAATTTCAATCCGGCCAAGGTCTTCCTGGGCGATTCCGGGAGCCTGTTCCTCGGTTTCACCATTGCGTCCTCGAGTGTGATGTGCGTGGCCAAATCCACGGCCCTGGTGGGCCTCACCCTGCCTGCTCTGGCTCTCGGGATTCCGATCTTCGACACGGCGTGCGCCATGCTGCGTCGGTTCCTGGAACGACGGTCCCTGTTTTCGCCCGATCGCAGCCATTTTCATCATCGACTGCTGGATCTCGGTCTGCAGCAGCGCCAGGCGGTTCTCCTCATCTATCTCGTCACTCTGTCAGCCAGCGGCCTGGGGCTCTTCATGCTGCTGCGAGACGATCTGGGCTCGCTCGTGGTCTTCGGCGGTGTGCTGGTGTTGGTTGTCCTTCTGTTTCGTGTCGTGGGTATGATATGCCTGCCGGAGATCCTCGGCAAACTACAGAGAAGGCGCGCATGTTCGCGACAAGAGCGTCAGACCAGGAGCACCTTCGAGCACCTCCAATTGAGATTCCGTCAGGTCCGCGACGCCAGAGACTGGTGGCAAGCCGTCTGTCAGGCGGCAGGGCAGTTGGACTTTGCCTGGCTCTCGGTGCGCATCGTGAACGTGAACGCAACGACCAACACGCTGGTCTGGCGCGGACGGTGCCCGCCGAGGTACTCGATGCACATCGTCGTCATGAACCTTCCGGTTGTCATCGATGATCGGCAGATGGAGTTTGAAATAGCCGTTCCGATCAACGAATCCTTGGAATCAGCGACGCACAGAGCCGCCCTCTTCGGCCGGCTGATGGATGAAGGAGCCGCCCGCGATCCGGCGAGCACAGTGCACATGCAGGACATGAAACCATCGTCGGTTACGTGCCGTGACGGCAAGACGGCCGATGAACGGGAAGACGCCGCGGTCCCCATCGTTGGCTCCGTGGCCACTCCCGTGTGAATCCGGCGATCCCTTGAGTTCCCGGATGCCGCGTCGCTTCCGAATGCCGCCCGGTCATGCGTCACTGTCGCCGGAAGTCTCCGACTCCGAGTGGGTGTCCGGCTCTGGTTGTGGGGTCGAGTCGGACAATTCCATCCTTACGCCTTGTCGCACGAGATCCACCGTGCTGGAGACGCCCAGCTTGTGCATGATGTGTGTGCGATGGACCTCGACAGTCCTCGGAGACCGGTGGAGCACCGCGGCAATCTCCCTACTTGTCCTTCCGGCCACAACTTGACCCAGTACGAACCTTTCTATTTCCGTCAAAGCCACATTTCCATGTGGGTATGTATTGCCCCATTTGCTCGAAACTATCTGTATTGCTGATAGCCACCAGTCTTCATCGAGGGGTTTCTCTATGCATTCCTGGGCGCCCGCTCTCATAGCCCTCATGGCCAGAGGGACGTCGCCTTTGCCAATGAGGGCGACTCTGTGAGTCTGGGGATGCAGTCGATTGGAGCTCTTCAGCAGGTGAAGTCCTGATTCCGGGTCACCGTCCAGGCTGATGACGAGCAGGACGCATGGGCCGTCTCGCAGAGCCTGCAGGCAGTCGTGAGGAGTGGCGAATCTGCGAACAGAAATGTTGTGCCTCCGCAGGAGGTGGGTCGGCCACTGGCTCACCAAGCAGTCTCCGCCGACCACATACACGTACTGTGCAGGGGTACTGCTCATGTGTGTCTCCAATCCCAACGTGGTACGGAGGGACCGCAGAGAACCGGGTTGTCGGCGTAGTCAGGGAGACTTTGCTTAGGGAGTTGAACCGGATAGAGGCATAAGGACAGACTACTCTCGGATTGGCCTTCCTCGCTGTTTAGACGTCTCTGCCCTTGCGGTGCCGCCGTCATACGGAGTCCTCCCTGACCTCTCGGCTACCCAGACCGCCGCATCCATCAGATTGATGGTTCGGTCGCTGGCGGAAAACCTACGGCAACGCCCTCATAGCATCGTCTGTTGTACGATACACCACGGGTGCTTTGCAAGTATGATCTTCCAGCCGAGGTGGGTCAACTAAGGATTTTCCTCTACGTATTTGTGCGTAGGATTGCCATGCGTATATGACACAGATTATCCACGTTGGCTGAGGAATTGGCCTGTACCCTGTCACGCTGCTGATGACCACATCAGCCGAGACCGGCACAAGAGAACGTTCAACAGGGGGATACTATGGATAATCTGAAGCCCCATGATGAATTCCCAGTGGACACAGGTGAATCCAACACAGAACGGTTCATCGCGGCGACATATGACAAGCTCTCTCCCGACGTCAAGGTCTTGGTTGCTCTGTTCTCGGCTGTGAACAGTTCGTCGGCGTCGACCACAAGGTTCGAGCTTCCCGAATGCCTCTGGGATACTGTGCGCCTCGGATCAGGCGGGCCATTGGTTGGCGAGTCGGAGGAAACGAACTGGCTCAAGGGAGTCTGCGATGGCATCCTCCTTGTGATTGAGCACATGTGATAGCCGGACCCCGGCCGTACGCCGACTTTGCGGATTCGGATGACACAGCTTGTCGGACGGACCGTGCCTGTGTAGCCGCCCGAAGGACTGCGGGAGAATACAACCTCGCGGATTGGCTTCCGTGCCGGTCGAAGGAAACAGATAGACAACCATTGCGAGCCTCCTTGCCTGGAGTCTGACCAACAGTCTCATTGGCAGGGAGGCTCAGTTTTTATTGCCGTATGCGCGCCGTCGGACGGTTGCCGATCTTCTTCCGCAGCTACTCAGCGCCGGCAACTGTCGGGCTGCGAATGTGCCGGCCATTCGAGTGCGCCGGCTCAATTTCTGCGTTTTTCTCATGATTCGCAGGTCGTTCAGTGTATAATCGTAGCATCGGACGTAGACAACGAGCCGAGGTTCCTGGAGGAAAGGAGCATGCTGATGAAGAGGACAGCATCCTGTCAGGGTCGTGAGTGTCCGCAGCATAGGCCGAGGCATCGCTGGGTGAAGTGGTTCTTTCCGGTCACGGGACTGCTGGCGCTGGTTTGGTTCTTGATCCGTGTCGTGCCGAAACCCTCCCGCGCGACGTATCCCTGCCAGCGAGTCGCCATGCCGCTGGCCTCGGGATTCGTCGTTTGGCTTGCCGCTCTCGTGACGTCCATTACGGCGTCCGCGCGGTTCCGACGGCTGGTGCGAGAATCTCGTCTTGTGCTGGTGGGCATATGCTTGGTTACGGCCGCCGTGACGGGCCTCGTGTCGCTCGCGAGGCTTCCGGATCGCCTTGTTATCACGGGCGAGCCCTGGGGGGCCCATGGGGCGATAGGTGAAGGCAAAGGGATCCATCCCGGGCGGGTGGTCTGGGTGCACGATCCGGACGCGACGGATTGGGCGGGCTACAATTCGCCGGAACACTGGTGGCAGGACGGCCATACGGATCCGGTCGTCGTCGAGAAGATGGTTTCTCAGGCCATTCGGGGCGTGGCAGGCAAATCCTCCGACGCGGCAGCGTGGGACGCGATCTTCAGGCACTTCAACGACCGCCGTGGGCGTGGAGACATGGGTTACCAGGCCGGCGAGAAGGTCGCCATTAAGATCAACCTCACGACCTGCAACGCCGCGGGGGGAGACGTCGATCCGATTACCTATAACAAGCGGGCCAGCGTCATGAATCGCATCGACACCTCGCCCCAGATGATTCTCTCGCTATTGCGCCAATTGGTGTACACCGTCGGGGCCGATCAAGATGATATCACCATCGGTGATCCGACCGGGATATTCCCCAATTACTGCTGGAACATGGTGTACCCGGAGTTTCCCAACGTGCACTACCTGGACAACTACGGCGGTTCCGGCAGGACCCGGGCGGAGTTCTCGAATGTACCCTTGTATTGGAGCACGCCGGCTGCATTCGGGACCGTACAGGACTTCATACCGACACAATTCGCGGAGGCGCACTACATCATCGATCTGGCCATCCTGAAGGGCCACTCTTCCGGCGTGACGCTCTGCGCCAAGAATCACTATGGCTCACTCATAAGGACCCCGGTTGGGTATCGAAGGCCGGAGCTTCCCGGCCTGCCCGGTGCCGGGCACAACTTCGATTACTACAACATGCATTACAGCCTGCCGAACGCCAACCAGAATCCTCCCTGGAGCCCTGGAACGGGCCACTATCGCGCCCTCGTGGACCTCATGGGGCATTCCGACATCGGCGGCAAGACCGTCCTCTACCTGATCGATGGACTGTTTGGGGGTTATTACTGGGAAGCCCATCCGTATAAGTGGAACATGCCGCCGTTCAACGGCGACTGGCCGTCGAGCATCTTCGCTTCTCAGGACCCGGTGGCGATTGACTCGGTGGGCTATGACTTCGTGAACGCGGAATGGCCCGATGTCATGCGGTATGGGCATTCGCCCAGTGCGAAGTACGACATGCAGGGAGGAGCTGAGGATTATTTGCATGAAGCGGCATTGGCCAACGACCCGTGTTCCGGGACCTTCTACGACCCGGATCATGCCGGTGACGTAGTCCGCCTTGGCAGTCTCGGCGTCCATGAGCATTGGGACAATCCGGCCGACAAGCAGTACTCGCGGAATCTTGGCATGGGGAAGGGCATCGAATTGATCCTCCTGTACAGCGACCCCATCCGAGGAGACGTGGACAGCGACGGGACCGTGACTGCCCGAGATCTGTCTGTGTTGTGCGAGGATTGGCTGCGATACACAGATCCGAACGATCCGGGGGCGGACCTCAATGGCGACTACGCGGTGAATCTCAGAGACTTTGTGATTTTCGGCCGCAACTGGGGGACCGTCTCGATCCAGCAATCGCCTGAGACGAGTCCACGAAGATGAGATCATCGCTGTGCAAGCGCCTGTCGGGTCGGTTTCTTGGCACACAAGCGAGACCGTCTTGTCGGGAAACCAGAATCGTCCGACCCCACTGGGGCGAGGTCGAGCGCACCCTGTCTGACCTGCCTGACGGATGGCGCATGCGGGATGCGGACTGGCTGGGCGCAGGTCGTAATGCTGTCTGAACCGAAAGAGCCGGCACTTCGTCTACGCAAACCAGACGTTCTGGTCGGGGGTGGCGAGCAGAACTTCACTGAAGAAGGCCCGGGCGTCCATTGCATAGGCGTGTCCTCGCCACTCCAGGAAGTGCATGCCAAGAAGCCGGCACCTTGAGTTGTCTTCGGTCCACAGAAACACCGGTGAACCGCTGTCGCCCGGCTCTGTTGTGGGCCATCCCGGCAAGAACCGCAGGGGCCACGTCGCGATGTAAGTCATCCACTGTGTCACGCCATGGCTGTCCACCGGGAGTGATAGCAGGGGGCTTGCCGCCTCCAGGTCGACAGGAATCGCCTCCGGTCGTGACCCCTTCCGGTCCACCCAGATGAATCCGGTGGCTGTTTCGGCCAACACCGCTCGGTGAATATCTTCCTGGGTGGCCAGTTCCCTGAGAAACCCGTCCGGCCATGTGACTTCGCTTGGATCCGGACGGAAGGAGGCCGGAAACGGAAACAGCATCAGGTCGCGGATCCATTCCGTCGTCTTGATTTGCTCCGGGAAGAAATCAGAGCCGTGGACCTGTTCCCATTCTCGACCGCTGACGCCCAGTGCGCGAAGGCCGTCGGGGCGCGGGGCAACGGTCAAGGATGGATCGGTGAAGACGTGTCCCGCGCTAATGCCGTAGCAGCGGTCGTTCACAAACCGGATCACGGCGCCGGTTGTTCCCAGATTCACCTCGTCGGCGCGGAACGGGCGGTCACCCATCTCATCCACCGCTTTTGTCCCGAAGGCGAAGAGCCGCCCCGGCGTGATCCTTCCTGCCTGCGGCCAGCCTCGTCCCTTCTGCAGGCCGGAGCCCGTCTGCCCGCGCCGCGTGCCACCGACCGACACGACATCCAGAAGTACGCGCGTTGTCCTTGCAGTCCTCTGAACCCGGACATCGATCCAGGCTGGGATCCGCTCTCTCCCGGAAACCTCCTTCTTCTTTATCTTCACGAAGACCTTAAGACAGAGGCCACCGGTGGACTCGGGTGCCGTCCCATATCGATCTGCAGATTCGCTGAACTTGCGTCCCACTCCCATGCCACAGACACCCTCGACACCCACAAATCGTCTGCGCGCCTCGGCGTAGGCGATGCGCAGGGCGGGATAGGTGCGGAACCAACCCTGAAGCTGTCTTGCAGCGAATGACCGTCTCTTCTTGGCGACACCGCCGGTGAGAAAAGGAAGCTCGATTCTTGGCTTCGTTCGAGCCATCATTGGACTTTCTTCGCACGCCCAGCCAAGTCGGCCATGTTCACGAGGATGCTGATCGTCACGATCTGGCCGCCTTCGGACTTGGTGACCATGATGCGATCGGCCTTGATCGTCTCGGTCCCCGAGGGACTGAAGACCTCGGTAGCCCATTTCCCGATCGCGGCCTCGTCGCTCACAAACGCAGCACTCGGCGGAGTGGTAACCCGGATGATTGTCCCGTTGCCTTCGAGATTCGTTGCAACGTTCAGGTTCTGTTGCCTGATGAGGGGAGCATCTACGCCCAGCCTGCTATTGCGTTTTTCCATCGCGGCCATGATCGCCATCTTCTGTTCGTCCAATGTGGCTGTGGAAGAGGGGGCAGTGCTCGTCACAGTCAGCACGGCCCGATCCGTGGCGGGTGCAAGGAAGACATCGGTCGTAACGTTGAAGCCGACCACCGTGAAGGGAGGACACGGCACGAACACCATGTCCGGACGAATCCAAGGAAGGTTGGCTTGGATGAGGAACTCCTCGAAGCTACCTTCCGGGTCTGCGCCGCTGACGACGCCACCATACTGGAGCCACTGCTTGATCTCTCGGGGCTTGAGGATTGGATAGACGCCCGGTTGGGCAATTCGCACCTCGGCGATCTTCAGGAGAAGGACCTGGCCAAGGACGTCCTCGGCGATGCTCGCTGCGTCGCGAACGGCCCCGGCCTGCATCCGGGCGGCGTCGCCCGGCTGGATTCCCCCCAATTCGAGGAGGGTCGCCGGCGATGTCCCCGGCGGCAGTCCCACCGCCAGGGGCATCCACGTCGTGGCAATCCCGGCCGCTGCCTTCGAGGCCTGCTCCACCTGCTTGATCACGTAAGGAACCACCTGGGAGTTGTCCAGGTCCTGCGAGAACACTTCGGCGGCCCAGCCGTTGCGCAAACGCGTCTCGATCTCGGCCTTGCCAAGGCCGGTTTCAGCTCGAATAACATACTGTTCCTCGAAGTCCGGCAGATACACGACATCCATCTTGTCGCTCAGCCCGGTCACCGGGTCGCTCTGGTTGACAAATCCGGTACTCGCCTTGAGTGTGCTGGGCGGCATGGGTGCCTCGACCCCCTGCGGCTCCTCTTCTTCACCTGGAGTCCCTGCCTGCTGCCGGGCCCCCTCGATTCGGGTCGTTGCCAATGTGGCGGCCAGTGCCTGAGTGATCGAGATCCTGCCGGGAACGACACGGGCCAGCCAGGTGGGCGGATTCGGCGGCATGTCGAGCACGTACACGCCCTCGTTCGGATCGAGGTGGAAGCTGATGAAGGCGACCCGCTGTGCGACGGGGACGGATTCCTTCAGATGCAAAAACGGGCGCGGCAGGTAGTAACGCACACCTGTCATCGCATCGGCCTTCCGCTGATCCTCATCCGTCCAATTGCTGTACTGGGTTGGCGTGGGGACCTTCGTGTACTCAAGCTTCGCACATCCCGCCAATGCAAGGAC